>Ga0265298_10001687_pt1 | contig 32460 bp, 24 predicted proteins | sample AusTroGonzalo_MG_3_FD_193486 | JGI IMG/M metagenome (GOLD analysis project Ga0265298, IMG submission 193486) | Bovine rumen microbial communities from tropical cattle in Woodstock, Queensland, Australia - Gonzalo_01 | ecosystem: Host-associated > Mammals > Digestive system > Stomach > Rumen ... | reverse complement strand
GCCCGAAGCGCCGTTCATCGACTTGAACTGCATCAGGTATTTGCCCGCCTTGGTGAAGTCGCCCGAAGCGTAAGCCGACTCGCCCAACCAGAAGCAAGCCTCGGCCTTGTTCACTGCCGACTGCTTAGTATTCAGCACTTTGGAGAAATACGCCTGCGCCTTGTCATAATTGCCCTTCTGGAAATTGTCGATGCCTGTCGCATAGAGCAGTTCGTTGTAAACCGTCTGCAACTCAGGGCTTTTCTTCTTCATCGCTTCAAGGCGTTCCAACGCTTCATCGTTTTCTTTCGCATTGAGCAACAAGTAGATAGACATCTCCTCCACTTCGGCCTTGCGCTCCGAATTGGGATGCTCGGCAATGAAATGATCGAGCAAGCCGACAGCTTCGTTGAAGGGGTCGGCACCCGGGATGAGGCTCAATCGGGCATAGTCGAACAGGGCCTCTTCGCTCAGCTCTTTGTCGAAACCAGCAGAATAGGCTGTATAAAAGGCGTTGCGGGCATATTTCGGCTCGTCGGTCTTTGCGTAACACGAAGCCAAATAATACGAGGCATACTGCGAGAGGATGTCCTTGTTGCCCGCGATTTTCTGCAAATCGGCGATGGCACCCTTGTAGTTTTCCTTCATCATCTTGCTGACACCCATCTGATAATAGGCCTCACGCGAGACACCGCGTGACAAGTTCTTGGTGTAAATCTGGTAATATTCAAGGGTTTTGTCGTAGTTCTTCTGCTGGAAATAAGCATCCGCGACAATCTGCGCCAACTCCGGCTTGCGTTTCTTGTCTGCCTGCCGGATAGCCTCAGGACCCTCTTGAATCACCGACTGATAGTCGCCATTCAAGTAGTTGATTTGCATGATATAGGAAGGCACCACCTTGCCGTAATCAGGATGGTTGCGCAAACGGCGGAAGCCGTCCAAAGCCTCACTATATCGCTCCTTAACATACTGGATATGAGCATAATAATACCGCGCCGCATCTTGATATTTGCCTTCATTCATCTCCAGACCATGGAAATGCGGCAAGGCCTTGTCCATATCCCCCGACTGGAAATAGGCGTAAGCCATGTTGAACTGCATCTGTTGCGCCTCGTCGTTGCTGAGCGAAGTGGCATCCGTCTTTTCATAAATCTCCAAGGCTTCCTTGTACTTCTTGTTTTGGAACAAAGTGTTGGCATACAAGAAATTGGCATGTTTCGCCCAAGTGCTGCCCGGATTGTCATTCACAAATTGGACAACTTTGGCCGTGCCGTCGGCATTGCCGAGATAGAGCGCACTGACCGCCTCATAATACTGCGCATCCACGCAACGCTGCGACTTGGCATCGTTAGCTTGGGCGCGATATTGCTCGAAAGCCTTCAACGCCGCACCGTATTCCTGATTCTGGAAACACAATACGCCCTCGTTGAACAAGGCTTCAGGATTATAGTCTTCGATATGCTTTTGCGCTGATACGGAAATGGATAACAAACTCATCATCAGGGTTATCAGGCCAAATCTTAGTCTTGATTTCATAGTGTGAAATTTTTGACGAAAATACATAATTCTTTCGTTGCCTCGGCGAAAATGGTCAAATTTCGTGCCGAATGACGGAATGAAAACGCAAAGCAGCACGTTTTATTATTGGTATTTGGCCTTTGGCATGGAAAAAAGCACTAATTTTGCCGCCGGATTTGGGTTCTTTCAGCCGAAGATTAATAGGGAATCCTGTGAAAATCAGGAGCTATGCCCGTAGCTGTAAGTTCCACAAGGGTCTGTGGCACCTTGGTCACTGATATTCGTATCGGGAAGACGCCGCAGATTGGAACGAGCCAGAAGACCTGCCCAATTCCATATTTGACAACTTTCGGGAACAAAAGTTTACAAAGAATATGAAGAAACAATATCAAGCAGTTACGGCCGCTGAAGCCGTCAAAGTCATCAAGTCGGGCGACCATGTCCACATCAGTTCGGTGTCGAATGTGCCGCAATGTTTAGTCAAGGCCCTGTGCGACAGAGGCCGCGCCGACGAACTCAAGAATGTTTACATCCACCATCTGCACACCGAAGGTGCCGCGCCGTATGTGAACCCTGAATTTGAGGGCATTTTCCAACACAACGCCTTCTTCGTGGGTGCCAACGTGCGCGAAAGCGTCCAAAAAGGCCTCGCCGACTACATCCCCGTTTTCCTTGGCGAGACCTCGAAACTCTATCGGGAAAAGTACATCAAGTGCAACGTGGCCATGATTCAGGTGTGCCCACCGGACAAGTTCGGTTATGTGTCGCTTGGCCCTTCCGTGGATGCGACTTTGGCCGCCATGGAGAACGCTGAGTTTACCATTGCCGTGGTCAACAAGCATGTGCCGCGTACTTTTGGCGACGCACTCATCCACATCAGCAAAATCAACTATTTTGTGGAAGACGACTCGCCCCTACTCACCGTAGAAATGCCCGTACCCACTGAAGCCGAAAAGACCATTGGTCGCTATTGTGCCGAACTCATCGAAGACGGTGCCACCCTCCAAATGGGCATCGGCTCCATTCCGAACGCTATCCTGTCGTGCCTGCACAACCACAAAGACCTCGGCATCCATACCGAGATGTTCTCCGATGGCATCCTGCCGCTGATTAAAAAAGGTATCATCAACGGCAACAAGAAAAGGTTGGATAAGGGCAAAATCGTGTCCACCTTCGTGATGGGGTCGCAAAAAATCTACAACTTCATCGACGGCAATCCCGAAGTGCTGTTGAAAGACGTGGAATATACCAACGACCCGCTCATCATTGCACAACAGCCCAAGATGACCTCCATCAACTCGGCCATCCAAGTCGACCTTTCAGGGCAGGTGTGTGCTGACTCATTGGGCGAGCGCATCTATTCCGGCGTGGGCGGACAAATTGATTTCGTCTATGGTTCGTCGCGCTCCAAAGGTGGCAAGGCCATCATCGCTATGCCTTCGACAACGCGAAAAGGCATCAACAAGATTGTGCCTGCCTTGGACTTGGGTTCAGGTGCCGTCACCACGCGCAACCATATCCATTGGTTCATCACGGAATACGGTGCGGTCAACCTTTACGGGCGCTCGTTGCAGGAAAGGGCGAAACTCATCATCTCCGTGGCGCATCCGCAGTTCCAAGAGCAGTTGGACGAGGCCGCCTTCAAACGTTTTGGGCCACATTTCCATTACCTTTGGAATAGTCTGACATAGAATCGGCCCTTCGACAGGCTCAAAGGCCTAACAAAAGCTAAGGTCGTTGAGCCTGTCGAAACGCCGCAACCTTTTTTTAACTTCCAAAAAAATGTTCAAAACCATCAATTTCGTCGAAATCTTCAGCTCTTTCATCGTGATGGCGGCCATCATCGACATTTTCGGGTCGATTCCCATCTTCGTGAGCATGAAGCAACAAAACAAAACCATCAAGGCGGGGCAAGCCTGCTTGACGGCCTTGGGGCTGTTTTTGGCCTTCTTCTTCGCAGGCGATGCCTTGTTGCGACTTTTCGGCATTGATGCGGCTTCGTTCGCCGTCGCTGGTTCTTTCGTACTTTTCATTCTGGCCGTTGAGATGATTTTAGGTCGTGAAATCATCAAAAACGAAGGTGGTAAGAGCGGAGCCAGCATCGTGCCGATTGCCTTCCCGCTGATTGCAGGTCCGGGCGCGCTGACGGCCTTGCTTTCGCTACGCGCCGACTATGCCGTCGTAAATATCCTTATCGCGCTGTTGCTCAACATTTTGTTGGACTACATCGTCATCAGCCAACTCGACAGAATCCAAAAGTTGTTGGGCAACAACCTGATTTTCATCTTGCGCAAGTTCTTCGGTGTCATCCTGTTGGCCCTCGCCGTGAACATGTTCGTGAACAATATTTCGGTCATTATCGGAAACGTGATGAAATAAACCCTAATTTTGCGTTACTAAATTGAATCAATCATGCTAAATCTTTTCACAGGTTCGGGCGTCGGCCCCACCATTTTATATTTGGCCCTATCCATTTTCATCGGGCTTCTTTTGGGCAAAATCAAGATTGCCAATGTCTCGTTGGGCATTACTTGGGTGCTGTTTGTGGGCATCGCTTTAAGTGCCTGCGGTGTTGCGCTCAATGCGGAAATGTTGCACATTATCAAGGAGTTTGGTTTGATTCTTTTTGTGGTGGCCGTCGGTCTGCAAGTGGGTCCGGGCTTTTTCCGTTCCTTCAAAAAAGGCGGCTTGGCCATGAACCTAATGGCCTTGGTCAATGTCGCGCTTGGTGTACTGATTACGGTCATCATCGCCAAAATAGCGCACCAAGATTTGGCCGACATGGCAGGCGTTTACACGGGTGCCATCACCAACACGCCGGGACTTTCGGCGGCGCAGCAGGCCGTCAACGACTTGGGCATCGAAGGTGGTGCCGACCGTTTGGCGGCGGGCTATGCCGTGGCCTATCCCTTGGCCGTGGTGGGCATGATTATGACTTGCATCGTGCTCCGTCCGCTCTGCCGCATCGACCTGAAAAAGGAGCCTTATACCGAAGAAACCATCGAAACCCAACCTGAAAAACAAGCCACGCCAACAACGCAACGCCACAAGGTGAACCTCATCCCCATTTTCGTCATCATTGCCCTCGGCATCATCGTGGGTTCCATCCCGATTCCCGTGGGCATGAAGGCTCCCATCAAACTTGGTTTGGCTGGCGGGCCGCTCGTCGTCGCCATCATCGGCAGTTGGCTCGGCGTGAAGAAAGGCTGGTTTGGCACCGATTTCACCGACAGCCACGGCGTATGGATGCTCCGCGAAGTGGGCATTGCGCTTTTCCTTGCTGGCGTGGGACTAAGTGCTGGAGGAAAGTTCGTTGCCACGGTGCAAGAGCATTATATGTGGGTGGTATATGGCATCATCATCACGATAGTTCCTCCTCTCATTGTCGCCACTTTCGGGCGTTTGGTGCTGAAGATGAACTACTACACGCTGATGGGCTTCATCGGTGGCTCCCACACCGACCCGCCCACCTTGGCTTTCGCCAACACCGTGGCTCCCGAAGGCTGCAAGTTGCCCAACATGGGCTATGCCACCGTCTATCCGCTCACCATGTTTCTGCGCATCTTCACGGCGCAACTGCTGGTACTGATGGCGGTGTGAGTCGTCGGCTGTTTTTCACAAAACAGCGAGGGCAACTCGAAATGGATTGCCCTCACTGACCTTAAATAACTGAACTAAAACTTACTCTACTATCACTTTCTGAATCAACTGATTATCGTTCCAAAGGATGGAAACGAAATAGACACCCTTGGGGCAATTACCCAAATCAATGCAGGTTTCCTGACCAACGGTACTGCCACGCATCACGGCTTGGCCTGACAGGTTATAGATTTCGTATTCAAACTGCTGAGCATCGACAATCACTAAGGTCAGCATTCCTGAAGTTGGATTGGGATAGGCCACAAAACTCAGCGCATTTTCGCCCACACCTTCCACTTGGTTCATAATGACATGGATGTTGAAATCAACAAATTGGCCATCGCTGGTGGCACGCATTGTAAGGTCGGCTTCAGCTTGTTCTTCAACCAAACGATTCATTACCAACCTTTTGCCAATCACCGTAGCCGTGAGAGCTGTTTCGTTCGAGTTGGAAACAATGCTATAGGTGATATTCTCATCAGGGTCGTCAGGGTCGGTGGCCACGCCATCAAGGTCAACTTCAAGGCTTTGCGGGAACTCGTCAAAAACCACATCCTGCACGGGATTGATGATGTAAGGCGGTTCGTCGATGATGGCATTAATAATGACATGCACATTGAAGTCGACATACTGGCCATCGCTGGTGGCGCGCATAGTGAGGTCAGCCACAGCCGCATTCTCGTTACGGCGTGTCAGCACCAAAATTTTTCCGTTCATTGAGGTTGTCAAGGCATTGGAATTAGAATTGGAAATAATCATGTAAGCGATGTTCTCGTCGGGGTCGTCAGGGTCAGTGGCCACACCATTGAGGTTGACTTGAATGGTTTGCGGGTATTCATTGAACACCACATCCGACACGGGATTAATAATATAAGGTGGCTCATCGACGTATGCGTTGATAATGACATGCACATTGAAATCGACCGACTGTCCGTCACTGGTGGCGCGCATGATGATGTCGGCGGTGGCTTGGTTGGCGTTTTGGCGCGTCATCACCAAAATCTTTCCATTCATCGAGGCGGTCAAGGCACTCGGATTGGAGTTGCTGACGATGCTGTAAACGATTTGGTCATCTGGGTCGTCGGGGTCAGTGGCCACGCCATCAAGGTTGACTTGGAGGGTCTGCGGATAGTTGTTGAACACTACATTCTGCACAGGATTGACGATATAAGGCGGAAGGTCGGGAGCTGCGCCGCCACCATTGAAGTTGTCCATGCAGAAATAGGCCGGCGTAATCATGCCGCCATAATTGCTCTTTGTCGAGGAGAGGCTGAACGAGATGGTGGCCACTTCGCCCAAAGGGCTGAGGTCGAACCACTCCCAAGTGTCTAAGACATAGTCGTCTTCGGGATTGTCGAAGCGATAGTCGGCCAAATAGAAATCAAGCGTGCCGACGGTTTGTCCGTTAGCGTTTTTGCCCGTAGCGGTCAGCTTGAACCAGTCGGGGTCGTCGCCAGTGAGGCCGCCAAAAGGCGTCTGACCCATGCTGCCTTCCAAAACATCCTGATAGGCCCATAGGTTGTTGGTAATGTAACATCCTGTCACCGTATGCGACTGTCCGTCAGCGGCATACACATCGGTCTGCACACCATAGGTATACGCCACGGCATACTGCGATGAGCCGTCGTAGCCGCAGCCTGTGACAGCCGTATATTGTGCATTCAGGCCCGTCTGGGTCAGGTCGGTGCGGTTGGAGGCCGTAAAACCACCCCAATAGCCGTATTGGTTAGAATTGGTAAAGAGCCAGCCGCCGCTGGGCATCTCATTCTCGCCTGTAGGGGGTTGCCAGATACCACCACTACCAAGTGGCACATCTTCGAAAGTGGCCGGCTCTTGCGCAAAGGCCAGCGTTGTCGCGAAAAGCGAAAGGATAAGTAATAGATTTTTACGCATAACTTATTGATTATTACGCATTGAACAAATGTTGCAAAACCATCGCAAGCAGCTATGCTAATTGCCGCGCTTAGCGTCGCCCTTGTTCCCGAAGGCTTGCAATTGAACTCTCTGTTTGGCAGGTCTTCTGACTCGCCCGAGCCTGTCGCCTTCCCATACGGATGAGCCGTACAGTGGCATGATTGACAGGCCTTACGCGGACTCACAGCAGCGGGCACTGTTGCCGATTCGCACGGCATTCCCTTGGCCAAATCGTTTGCAAATGTACGGCTTTTTGCCGATATGGCAAGCGAAAAAACAAAGAAGTTCCGCCGTGGCGGAACTTCCTGTAAAGCAGCGGTTCAGGCGAATAAGCGGGATTCTGTTCCCCTTGCGGGGCGACTGTCATTTCTCTAGGCCTGCGGTCACCCGCAGGCTCAAGCGCCCTACCCTGAGACGACGGACGAGCAGCCCGTTCGAGGCCCGAAAGCCTCATTGTCTCTATACTTGGACTTGCAGCCCATAAGGTTTACCCCATCGGAATGTCACCACCCGATGCGTGAGCTCTTACCTCACGTTTTCACCCTTACCCTTCGATAAACTCAGGGCGGTATGTTTCTGTGGCACTTGCTGTTGCCCTTACGGACACCTTCCTGTTAAGAAGTATGGTGCTCTGTGCTGTCCCGACTTTCCTCGCGCCGGCTTTCCCGGCCCGCGACAGTCTGCCTGAATCGCGGCGGCAAAATTACGGAATTTTAATGATTGATCGAATATTTTTCGGCAGGAGTTTCGCTGCGCTTCACAACCTGCCTAATATCCGTCGCCCCTACGGGGCTATGCGTGCCAAACAAACCCTTGGTTTCCCAGCAAAATCAGTCAAGATTTCCGCTTCATCAAAGCCCATTTCATGGCATAAGAGTAGCATTTCCTCCCCCATCCGCTCGTTGATTTCGAACCAAACTTGGCCGTCGGGATTCAGTTGGCTTTTCGCCAAATGCAGAATTTGACGATAAAACCGAAGCGGGTCGTCATCAGGGACGAACAGGGCGTTTTCAGGCTCCCAGTCGAGGACGTTCCTTTCCATGGCGGCGCGCTCGCTGTCGCAAACGTAGGGCGGATTACTTACCACCAAATTCACGGGCTGACTGAGAAACTCTGATTTGGGGTTCAAGACATCGTCTTGCACAAAAGTCACCTTTGCGCCATTGCTTTCGGCGTTCTCCTTGGCCATTTGCAAAGCTTCCTCAGAAACATCAAAACCGATGACTTCGGCGTTTTCGAAATGCTTCGCCAAGGCAATGGCGATGCAGCCTGAGCCTGTTCCAATGTCCCAAATGCGCATGGCTTTTTCCTTTGGCAACGCGGCGCAAATCTTCTGCACCATTTCCTCCGTCTCGGGTCGCGGGATAAGTACCGCTGGCGACACCTTTATTAATAAGTCGCCAAAACGAGCAACGCCCGTCACATACTGCACTGGCTCACCCGACAACAAACGTTTCACCGCTTCTTCCAACTGATGATATTGCCATTCGTCGATGCGCAAATTGGGGTCCATTAGTTGGCGTTTCAAATCGAGGTCGAACAGGTCTTCCAATAGGATGCGCATCAACTCCTCTGCCTCGCGCTGCGGGAAGGTTTCGGCCAGTGATTCGATGAAATAGCGTTTTGTTTTCTGTAATGGAAATCCTATCATGTTTCCAAATTTGGGGGCAAAACTATGGAAAATAGATGTAAAAAAATGCCAGCATCGGGAAAATTTGTGTAATTTTGCGCCGTAACAACAAAAATAGCCATGGAATTACAGACCGTTAACATCGAAAAAGAGACCATCATACCAAGCGGTGCTTCCATTGACGGAATGAGTGTTAGACGTTCGGGAATAGCCAAAGTACTTTGGCGCAAACTCGACATCCAAGTTCCCAAAAGCGAAATCATCGAGGACGGCGTAAACCTTTACAACAATTAAGCGTATGGGGACGATTACACGACGATTCCAAGAAAAAATTGACAGCATCGTAACAGAAAGTTATGTTTACGCGCCAACAGACCTCGCTCAAGGTGGGCCTGTTAAACGGGTGAAAATCCAACGTTCTCTGTGGGACACAGGTGCCTCTGTGACTCTGATTTCCGCACGGGTTGCAAAGGTTTTGGGTCTCACTTCCATTGGAAAATCAGGTGTTTCTGGTTACAACCAAGGCATTGATGTCAAAGACACTTTTTTAGTACATATAGGCTTGCCAACGGGCGACATTATTACAAACATCATGGCTATGGAATTTGACACTGATGAGTACGATGTGGTTATTGGCATGGATGTTATTTGCAACGGCGACATGGCTATCACCAACAAAGACGACAAAACAACTTTTTCGTTCAGAATCCCATCCGAGCAGGAGATTGATTTCTTTGAAAAGCAAGGATAACGCGCCCAATTTATGCTCTATCTCATTTTAGCCATCCTATTTTCGACTGGCGTCTTCGTAGCAATGCGCCTTTTCGAGCGTTTCAGACTCGACAACCACCAAGCGCTGATGTGGAACTATGTCTTCGCGGCAGGCACGGGCTTTCTCTTGTGCAAACAGTTCGACACACCTGCGCAATTGGTGGCTGAGCCGTGGTTTGGCCTCTCACTCATTACGGGTTTCTGGTTCATTTTCACCTACTTGCTGATGACGGCCTCCACCCAACGCTCTGGCGTGACGGTCACATCGCTTTCGAGTAAATTGTCGGTGGTGTTGCCCACTTTGGCAGGCGTGGTTTTGTTCCATGAAAAGCTGAACTTTGTGGCTTCGATGGGTATTGTGTTGGCTATAGTGGCATTATTCCTCGTTGTCGGTGGTAAAGGACAATCCGAAAAGTCCAACAAAACCAATTGGTTGCTTCCTGTGTTGATTTTCTTCGGCACAGGCACAGGCGACATCCTCATGAAACTCACCGAGCAGCGCAATGGGGCCGCCGACATGAGCTTCATGATTGCCTTCATCTATTTCATCGCTTTACTGTTCGGCATCCTCATCGTGACCTATGACCTCATCCGAGGCCGTTCGAAATGGCAGTGGAAAAGTGCCTTGGGCGGCATCGGTTTGGGTGTCATCAACTATTTCTCTACCTATAGCGTCTACAACGCCATGCGTTATTTCGACAATGTCGTGCTATTCCCCATCTACAATATCGGCGTGGTCAGCGTCACGGCACTGACAGGATGGCTGCTCTTCAAGGAAAAACTGACTTGGAAGAACTACCTTGGCCTCGCCATCGCCATCATCGCTGTTATCCTTATCACCCTGAAACCATGAACGACGACACCTATAATATGTTGGCCAGCCCCGGCGAGGGCCTTTACAAAGAGAAAGGCAGCAAATTCATCGCCTCAGCTTTTACCGTGATGAGCGAGGACGAAGCCAAAGCTGCCATCACAGAAATCCGCAAGAAATACTTCGACGCGAGGCACCATTGCTACGCCTACATGATTGGTCCTGACAAGAAGAATTTCCGCTCTTCCGACGATGGCGAACCCTCGGGCACGGCGGGCAAACCCATCCTTAACCAAATCCTCTCGAAGGACGTCACCAACGTATGTGTGGTGGTGACGCGCTATTTCGGTGGCATCAAATTGGGCACCTCGGGACTCATCAACGCCTATAAAACCGCCGCCCGCGAAGCCCTTGAAAACGCGCAAATTGTGGAAAAAACCATAAATGATTTTTACAGTTTGGAGTTCGAATACCCACTGATGAACGAGGTGATGCGCATCATGAAAGAGGAAAATTTGGAGCAGCAAAATCCGCGCTTCGAATTGGACTGCTATTTGGAGTTTTCAACAAGGAAAAATGACGCTTCAAGGATTTCGGACAAATTCCGTAATTTGTTCGGGGTAAAAATAACACATATTAAAACAATGTAAATCAATAAATTACATAAATTTTAAGATTTGCATTTTTGGAAGCCTCGTAATTTCAGAAAAAGAAAATTGAAAATCAATAGCAATTTGATTTTTTTATGAACAATTAATCATCTACCTTTGCAAGGTCAAAAAATCCGGAAAATACGGGTTGGTTGACATGACTTTTCACCCCCAAAACAGGTTGAACGACAATAAAATAAGCGTTTGTTATGGCCAATAACCATGTGGACATATGGAATAAGTGTCTCTCTGTGATAAAGGACAACGTCTTGGAGCAGAGCTATAAGACATGGTTTGAGCGCATCGTGCCGCTCTCGTTGGTCGACAACACGCTCACCATTCAAGTGCCCACCTATTTCTTCGTGGAGTTTCTCGAAGAGCAATACATCGACCTGCTGAAAATGGTCATCAAACGCTTCGTGGGCGAGAAAGGCAAATTGGCCTACAAGGTGGTGGTGGACAGCACCGACAGTGCAGGCACCGTCACCGTGCCCAGCGCCAACCGCAATTTCCCCAAGAACCCCATCGGGCAACCCGCGCCGGAAAGACTGTCGTCAGGACCCATCAATCCGTTCGTCATCCCCGGACTGAAGAAACTGCAAATCGACTCGCAACTCAACGAGAACTACACTTTTGAGAAATTCATCGAGGGCGACTGCAACCGCTTGGCCCGCTCGGCAGGCATGAAGATTGCCAAAGAACCCGGAAAAACAGCTTTCAATCCCTTGGTCATTTATAGCGGGACAGGTTTGGGAAAGACCCACCTCTGCCACGCCATTGGACTGGAAACCAAGAAACTGCATCCGGAAAAGACTGTGCTTTATGTGCAGGCCGAGCAACTCTCCACCCAATACGTGACCGCCAACAAGAACAACAACCGTCCCGATTTCATCAACTTCTACCAAATGATTGACGTGCTTATCATCGACGACATCCAGTTCCTTGCGGGAAAGGCTGGCACTCAAGACGTTTTCTTCCACATTTTCAATCATTTGCAGCAAAACAACAAGCAAATCGTCATCACAAGCGACAAGTTCCCGTCCGACCTGCAAGGCATGGAAGACCGTCTGCTGTCTCGTTTCAAATGGGGCTTGACCGCCGACCTGCAATCGCCCGACCTGCCCACGCGCACCTCCATCATCCAAGAGAAACTCGACGAAAGTGGCATCTATTTCCCTGAAGATGTGGTGCAATACATCGCCAGCAACGTGAAAAACAACATCAGGGAGTTGGAAGGCGTGATGAATTCCCTCATGGCGCAGTCGCTGCTCAACAAGAAATCCATCACCCTTGACATGACGCGGCAAATCATCGACCGATTCGTGCGCAACACGGTCAAAGAGGTGTCGGTGGAATACATCATCAACATCGTCAGCGAATATTTCAAGATTTCGCCTGAGCAAATGGCCCTCAACACGCGCAAGCACCAAGTAGTGCAAGCCCGTCAGATTGCCATGTACCTCGCCAAGAAATACTCCAACGCCAGCCTCGTCTCCATCGGGCAGCAATGTGGCAAGAAAGACCACGCCACAGTGCACCACGCCTGCAAGACCATCACCGACCGCCTCGAAACCGATAAGCAGTTTAAGGTGATGTTTGCCGACATTGAGAAGAAAATCGCCATGTCATAATCCATAACTATCTTATGACCAACAACTTCGGAAAACTTTATTTGGTGCCCAACCTGCTTGGCGCGACCAAACCTGAACAAGTGTTGCCTGCCGGCACAATAGAAATCGTGAAACGGCTGAAACATTTCGTTGTGGAAAACACCCGCACTTCGCGCCGCGTGCTGAGCCGCATTGGGATGGACTGCCCCATCGACGACATTGAGTTTATCGAACTCGACAAGCACAACGCCCGCAACCTTGACCTGATGGAACACCTCGGTGCCTGCCTGCAAGGTGAGGACATGGGCCTGATGTCGGAAGCCGGAACCCCCTGCGTGGCCGACCCGGGAGCTTTGGTTGTGGATTTGGCACATTCCGCTGGCATTCAAGTGATTCCATTGGTCGGACCCAATGCGATGATTTTGGCTTTGATGGCTTCAGGATTCAATGGACAAGCCTTCGCTTTCCACGGTTACCTTCCCATCAAAAGCCCCGAACGGCAAAACGCCATCAAGGATTTGGAACGCCGCTCAATGGCCAATAACGAGACGGAACTGTTCATCGAGACACCTTTCCGCAACAACGCCATGCTGCAGGATTTGTGCAAGAACCTCCATCCTGCCACGCGAGTCTGCGTGGCTTGCAACCTTACATGCGAGGATGAACTCATTATCAGTCAAGACATTGGAGCATGGAAAACCTTCAAAGGCGACTTGAACAAGAAGCCGGCGGTGTTTTTGGTTTACAGCGAGCCGAGAAGAAAATACTGGCCCAAATAATCCTTATTGCTTAGAAATCCAAAATCAGGTTTTCTTTATCACCGCAGCCAAAGCACCTGCCCCGAGCTGACGCGCTCACCTTCCTTCAACCCGTTCATTCTCAGGATTCTTTCAGGCTTCACGGCGAAGCGCAAAGCCAAATCGCGGATGGTTTCGCCTTCGGCAACGGTGTATCTCTTGGCTTTCCAGTTGCGATTACGCAGTTTCCCCAAATACACCACGTCGCCGCTGTGGAACACCATCTCGTCAGGGCGTTTCAGCAGGTTGTATTCGCAGAATTTCTTGAACTTGATACCAAAGGCCTTAGCCAATTGCTCTGGGGTCTCGCCTTCTTTGGCAAAGACGAAACGCACGCCGTTGTTTTCATAAACGAAGCGTTTCTCCGCCGTCATATCAACCAGCTCGAAAATAGAACGGTTTTCGGGGGAATAAGCCAGTTCAAGCAGTTCGTCCTCGGGGGCGATGTTGGGCATTTGGTTGTCGTCGGCCATCAGTCCGAGGGCGATTTGGTCATATTTAGTCAAATCATAGAGTTCAATGCGGTCAATGAGCAGTTGGGCATATTTTGGATTGGTGGCATAGCCCGCCGCCTTGAGACCCTTCGCCCAGCCACGATAATCGGTGATTTCGAGGTCGAAAAGTGCTGAATAGCGGCCACGGGTTTTGAGAAAAACGGAATGGTCGCGAAACGACTCCTCGGCGTTCTTGTACCTGCGGAAACACTCGTTTTTTTCGTCGTCGTCCATGATATAGGTGTCGCCAGTCCAGCCCTTGTGGCACTTGATGCCGAAGTGGTTTTTCGCCTCACGGGCCAAAGCACTATTACCCGCTCCCGACTCCAACAATCCCTGCGCAAGCGTGATGGAAGCCGGAATCTTGTGTTCGCGCATTTCGCGCATGGCGATGTCCTTGTAATTCTGGATGTATTCCTCGGGAGTGATGCGTTGCGCAATGGCGAACAACGGCAACAAAATGACAAACAAAAGGCAAACTTTCTTCATACCCAACCAACGTAAAATCCTAAATTTTCGTATAAATCCCAAATAAAAACCGCTCACCATTGAAATTTTCCCTATTTTTGAAGCCTATTTTGAACCCCTTATGGACACGACACGCCTATTTGAGTATTTCCCCGAACTGACCGACAGGCAGAAAGAGCAATATAACCAACTGAAAGACTTGTATTTGGATTGGAACGCCAAAATCAACGTGATTTCGCGGAAAGACATGGAGCACTTCTACGAGCACCATGTGCTGCATTCGTTGGCCATTGCCAAATACTTCGAACTGCTGCCGGGCATGAAGGTCATGGACTTGGGCACGGGCGGCGGTTTTCCGGGCATTCCTTTGGCTATCCTATTTCCGCAGACCGAGTTTTACCTCATCGACGGGACAGGCAAGAAAATCAAGGTGGTGAACGCTGTCAAGGAGGCCATCCGATTGGAAAATGTGGTAGCCGAGCAAAAACGCGCCGAGGAAGTGAAAGACAAGTTCGACGTGGTGACCGGTCGCGCCGTGATGACCCTGCCCGAAATCGCCAACCTTGCGGGCAACAAATTGAGAATCAGGGGCGATGTGGAGGCTGGTGGCATCCTTTACCTGAAAGGCGGCGACCTCAGCGAAGAACTGAGCGCCCTCAACCGCTATTGGCGTCACAAGCAAGTGCCGGTCGGGAAATGGTTCAAGGAGGATTATTTTGAAGAGAAATATGTGGTACATTTATATTAAACGTTAAGGTCCCTGAGCCTGCCGAAGGGCCGACCAAGAATGACGGCGTTTCAACAAGCTCAATGACCTGCAGCAACCGAACAACTTAACTTAATACTAAATACTAAAAAAATGAAAAAACTGACTTTAACCTTAATCGCGGTGCTTGCCCTGAGTGCGACCATGATCGCCCAGCAAGCCATGCCCGTGCCTTTCGACCAGAACGTGAGACGCGGCAAATTGGAAAACGGATTGACCTATTACATCCGTCACAACGAGAAACCCGCCCAGCGCGCCAACTTCTACATCGCGCAGAAGGTAGGTTCCATCCTTGAAGAGGACGACCAGCAGGGTCTCGCCCACTTCCTTGAGCACATGGCCTTCAACGGCACGCAGAACTTCCCCGGCAAGGAACTCCTTAATTATATGGAGCATAACGGCGTGAAGTTTGGCGAAAACGTGAACGCTTGGACGAGCATTGAGCAAACCGTCTACATGCTCACCAACGTCCCGACGACCAACATGAACCTCGTTGACTCGTGCATCCTTATCCTGCACGACTGGTCGAGCTTCATCTCGCTTGAAAGCGAGGAAATCGACAAGGAACGTGGCGTCATCCTTGAGGAAATGCGCCAAGGCCAAGGTGCCCAGATGCGTATCTACGAAAAGATGTTGCCCGAGATTTATCCCAACAGCCCCTACGGCCATCGTTTGCCCATTGGCACCGAGGAAGTCGTCAGCGGCTTCAAGCATGATGCCCTGCGCGCTTACTACCACAAGTGGTATCGCCCTGACCTGCAAGGCATCATCATCATCGGCGACATCGACGTAAACGAGGTGGAGAGCCACCTGAAGCACATCTTCGAAGACATCCCCGCCCCCATTGACCCTGCCGAGCGCATCCGTTTCCAAGTGGCCGACAACGCCGAGCCTATCGTGAGCATCTGCACCGACCCCGAAGAGACCAGCTACGACATTTCGGTGTTCTACAAGCATGACATCGTGCCTTTTGAAGAAAGAGGTGACATCCAATACTGGGTGAAAGGCTACATCGACAACTTGGTCGCCACCATGTACAACAACCGCATGAGAGAGATCACCCAAAAGGCCAACCCGCCCTTTATTTACGGTTACGGCTATTACGGCACATTCTTCGTCAGCGACACGAAAGATGCATGGACCACCTACGCAAGCGCCAAGGACAAGGACGGCATCGACGAGGCCCTGAGCGCCATCATCGCCGAGAACAAGCGTATGCAACAATACGGTTTCACCGCCTCCGAGTTTGAACGCGCCAAGGCCGACCTGATGAAACGCATCGAAAACCAATACGACGAGCGCGACAAGCAGGAAACCGCTCGCCTGTTCTATCCCATCCTCAACCATTTCCTCACCAACGAGCCACTGTTGGGCATCGAGAACGAATACATGTTGCTCAGTCAGGTGCTGCCTGCCCTTCCCGTGGAAGCCATCAACGAATATGCCAAGGAATTGATTCGTGAGGACAACATCGTCATCACCCTGACCGCCCCCGAAAAGAAAGATGAAGTGCTGCCCACCAAGGCTGAACTGCTCGACATGTTCAACAAAGCCAACAAGGTGGAAGTGGAACCTTACAAAGAAACTGTTAGCAACGAGCCTCTCATTGCCACGATGCCTGTGAAAGGCGCCATCGAGAGCAAGAAACACGACGACACTTTCGACGCCACCATCCTCACTTTGAAGAATGGCGTAAAGGTCATCTACAAACCCACCACTTTCAAGGATGACGAAGTGCTGATGTCGGTTTACAGCTACGGCGGCTATTCCGCTATGGACCAAAGCGACCCGTTCACTTTGCAGGAAATCAACTCGTTGGTCAACCTCGGCGGCGTGGGCAACTTCAGCGCCATCGACCTGCCCAAGGTTTTGGCGGGCAAGAAAGCCTCGGTCAACCCCTTCATCGGCAACCTCTTCGAAGGCATGAACGGCAACTGCTCCGCCCGCGACTTGGAGACCATGTTGCAGCTCACCTATTTGTATTTCACCTCGCCCCGCAGCGACGAGGAGGCTTTCCAAAGCTACATCACTCGTACCAAGTCCATGGTGGCCAATATCGAATCCGACCCGAACACCGCCTTCCGCGACAACCTCATGTTCGCCCTTTACGACAACCACCCGTTGATCAAGCGCATGAAAGCCGAGGACTATGACAAGGTAGACTACGCCAAGGCCATGAAACTTTATGCCGACCGTTTCAAGGATGCCAACAACTTCGTGTTCACCTTCGTGGGCAATATCGATCCAGAAACCTTCGAGCCGATGATTGAGCAATACATCGGTGCCCTGAAGACCAAGAAGAATGACGAGACATGGACCACCAATGTGCCCCTCATCACCGACAAGGACGTCACCAGCCATTACACAAAGGCCATGGAGAACCCCAAGGTGACCTGCTACATCGTCTATAACGGCGACATGAAATTTACCCGCAAGAGCCAATTGACCATGCAAGCCCTGAGCGACGTAATGGACATCGTCTACACCGAGAAAATCCGCGAGGACGAAGGCGGCACTTATGGCGTTGGTGTCAACGGCAACTTGAGTCAACTCCCGAAAGAAACCTTCATGTTCCTCATCGGTTTCGAGACCAATAAAGAAATGTACGAAAAGCTGATGGGCATCGCCAAGGCTGAATTGCAGAACGTGGCCAACAACGGCCCGCGTCCAGAAGACCTGAAGAAGGTGAAGGAGTTCCTCGTCAAGAAGCATGCGGAAGACTTGGAGAACAACCGCTACTGGATGAACAGCATCATGACCAAGGAGCAATACGGCTACAACCCGATGCAGGACTACAACGACATCATCAACGGTATCACCAGCGAAGATGTGGCCAACATGGCCAAGGCTGTGCTGAACGGCTACAAGAAGGAAGTCGTGCAGATTCCTGAATAAAAGATTCCCTTTCGGGAATGGAGTGAGGCTCTATTATAATGATGTCGGCGGCATGAGGCTTTGACTTATTGAATGAAACCTGTGGCCGCCGCAGATTAAAAAAACGGACAAACTCCATTCCCGCAGGGAAACCCAATCTTGAAATATTAAATCATTAAATACCAAACAATTATGACAGAAAAACTCACATTGAGAGACAACCCCACCATGAGGTGGATTGCCTTGTTGCTCTTGGCCTTGGCCATGTTTTGCAGTTACATTTTCATGGACATTTTGTCCCCAATCAAAGACCTGATGCAGACCGAGCGCGGTTGGGATAGCCTCGCCTTCGGCACCATGCAGGGTGCTGAGACCTTCCTGAACGTGTTCGTGTTCTTCCTCATCTTCGCCGGCATCATCCTCGACAAGATGGGCGTGCGTTTCACCGCCGTGCTTTCGGGCGCAGTGATGCTCATCGGCGGCTTGATCAAGTATTACGCCATCAGCGAGTCGTTCTACGGCAGCGGTGCCGAAACTTGGTTCAACAACAACCTGAACTACATCCCCGGCTTCGAGGAACTGGGCGTTTCGCCGTTCTATCGTGGTATGCCCGCCTCCGCCAAGTTGGCCGCCCTCGGCTTCATGGTGTTTGGTTGCGGCGTCGAAATGGCTGGCATCACCGTGAGCCGTGGTATCGTGAAGTGGTTCAAGGGCCGCGAAACCGCCTTGGCCATGGGTTCTGAGATGGCTTTGGCCCGTTTGGGTGTGGCCACCTGCATGATTTTCTCGCCCTATTTTGCCCGTCTCGGTGGCACCATCAACGTGAGCCGTTCCGTGGCCTTCGGTGTGGTGCTGCTCTGCATCGCCCTCATCATGTTCATCGTCTATTTCTTCATGGACAAGAAACTTGACGCACAAACTGGCGAGGCCGAGGAAAAGGACGACCCATTCAAGATCAGCGACATCGGCAAGATTCTCTCCAGCATGGGCTTCTGGTTGGTCGCCTTGCTCTGCGTGCTCTATTATTCGGCTATCTTCCCGTTCCAGAAGTACGCCGTGAACATGCTGCAATGCAACCTCACCTTGACTGAGCCTGCCGCTGGTTCGTTCTGGGCTGGCGACAGCGTCACCATCGTGCAATACATCATCATGCTTGTGGTGGCTGTGTGCTCTTTCTCCAGCAACTTCTCTAAGAAAAAGAACATGAAAATCGGTTTGATGGCCATTGCCGTCATCGCTTTGATTGTTTACTGCTACATGGGTTACATGCGCGGCACTGCCGAAACCATCTTCGCCGTGTTCCCGCTGTTGGCCGTGGCCATCACGCCCATCCTTGGCAGCTATGTCGACAACAAGGGCAAGGCCGCTTCCATGCTGATGATCGGCTCCTTGCTGCTCATCCTCTGCCACCTCACCTTCGCCTTCGTGCTGCCCATCTTCAAGGGCAACGCCGTCGGTGGCGTGGTTGTAGCCTACGTGACCATCCTCGTTTTGGGTGCCTCGTTCTCGTTGGTGCCTGCCGCTTTGTGGCCGAGCGTCCCGAAACTCGTCGATGAAAAGATCATCGGTTCAGCCTACGCCTTGATTTTCTGGATTCAGAACATCGGCTTGTGGCTGTTCCCGCTGCTGATTGGCAAGGTTTTGGAAAACACCAACCCGGGTGTCACCGACCCCGTGGCCCTCAATTACACTTGGCCCTTGGTCATGCTCGCCTGCTTGGGTGTTGCCGCCCTCATCATCGGCATCATCCTGAAGCGCGTGGATGCCAAGAAGCACCTCGGTTTGGAGGAGCCGAATATTAAATAAACCAACAGATTAACGGTTGATTATGTGAGGATGACTAAAAAGTAGTCATCCTCTTTTTTGTGCTTCCAAAATTAAAGGCACGCGAGTTTTTTCGCAAAAGAAAGACAAAAACTTGCAGTTTGAAAAATATTGTGTATTTTTGCAGCACGAGAACCCGCCAAGCCTCCTCACAATGCTTAAATCGGCGGGTCGTTTTATTTTATGACCCGTTATACAAAGACATACGCTTCACCAAACCAATTGGTATCGTTGCTTCGTTCCCGTGGACTTGTCATCGGGGACGAAACAAGGGTCAAAAACTACCTCAAACACATCGGGTATTACAGATTCAGTGCATATTTGTATCCACTTCTGACAATGCCAAAGAAAACCCATATATTCAAAAGCGGTGCCACTTTTGACAATGCCTTGGATATGTATCGTTTCGACAGACACCTTCGTCTGTTGATGTTCAACCAGATAGAGAAGATAGAGGTGGGGTAAGAAGTGCTATCGTGAATATCACCAGCAGAGAAACAGGCAATCCGTTTTGGATGACCGACCTGACATGCTTTTACGATGCAAAACAATTTGTGAAGACACAGCAACTTATAGACACGGAATTGGCAAAATCGCGAGAAGATTTCATCGAGCACTTTCGCACCACTTATTCTGAGCCATATCCACCAGCGTGGATGTTGGCCGAGATTCTTCCCTTGGGTGTTTTGACCAAAATTTACGAAAACATCAAGAGCAACCAAATCAGGAAAAAGATTGCGCAAGAGTTTTCGTTGACTGTGCCTGTGTTCATGTCGTGGATGACCATCGTCACAGTCACGCGAAACAATTGTTGCCACCATTCGCGTGTGTGGAACAGAACTTTTGCATTGCGGGCTTTGACTATGCGTCGCATGACACGACCTTGGATTTCGGACAATGTCAATCAGCAGAAAGTGTATTTCAGTCTTTGCATTATCAAGTATTTTCTTGACATCATTTCGCCAAACAACGACATGACCTCCAAACTGCAATCCCTGCTTTCGGATTATCCTACCATTGACACCAACGCCATGGGGTTTCCTATGGATTGGAAACAAGAAAATTTGTGGCATTAACCATCTTTCTTGATGGTATTAGTCTGCAATAACAAGTTGATGATTCCCTTCACCGATGCACAAACGGCACATCACACATTATTAATATTTCCTTTACGAAAGCCCGTTCGCTGGGGCCGAAGTGGGAGTCGGAGCGCGAAAGTTGTGTCATCATCCGCGAGAAAGTGCGTTTCTTCTCCTTCGTCATGCGCTTTATGGTCTCGTAGGCCTTCTTCTGTAATTGGTTCTTCTCAATTGGGACGAAATCTGAAGTCTCAAATTCAATTTCCGCAAGGCAAGTTTTCAGGCATTCGCTTTCTCCTTCATGGGTTTGGTAATCGACTCCAGCCAGATTGTAGAGTACGCTGGCGACAGCAATTTTCTCCTCTTGGGTAAATTTTTCTTCCATGACAACAATTTTTGCTGCAAAGAAACGATTTTTCTTAATTTTGCGCCACAAACACAGTAAAAATTCTATCATTATGAAACAACTTAACCTACTCATCCTGGCTTTGGCAGCCTCATTTGCGCTGCAAGCCCAATGGGTTGACGACCCGGCAACCAACAATTTCATCGCCAACTGCGGCAATGACGACGGCGAAATCTACACCGCAACCAATCCAGTCACTGGCGACACTTACATCCAATGGGTGTCAGGCGCTCCCAACGGCTGGGCACCTTGGCTGCAACGCCTCACTTTCGACGGCACGCCCCAATGGGGACGCGATGGCATCCATATCACCACGCCTAACCTCGCCTCATGGTCACCAGGTTATGCCATGGCTGCCACCACCGACGGCGCTGTGGTCAGTATGTTCCGCACTGCCGATGCCCACCACTATGCCGTGAGAATCAATCCCGACGGCACCTATCCTTGGGGCGAGTACGGCATCATGCTCTTCGACGGCATGGGCGGCGACCGCTCCGAAGTCATCGCCGGCAACGATGGCGGCATCTGGGCATTAGGCTGTGACTACGACAACTCCTACCTCCAATACATCCAAGCCGACGGCACCATGGGTCCCATCGTCACCGTCAACGACCCGGGTGGCTATAATTGCATGTTCGGACAACTTACTTTGAGCCACAACAACAATGTATTGTTCACGTTTGAGAAAGTCGGCTCCGGTTATTATACGGACAAGCAAATTTATGTCATGGCTGTCAGCCCCGAAGGAGAAATCATCGGTTCCGAAAATCTTCTCATGTCCTCGCAGACTTTCCAATCCACCTACATCCATCATGCTGTACCTGATGGCATGGGGGGCGGTTATGCCTACATTTGGCATCCTGGCATTGGAGGAGCTTTCAATACCTATGTGTTCCATTTCAACGAATTTGGCAACCCCACCATCAGCGACCAAAACGGCATTCCTGTGCATTCCGCTGATCCGACGCATTACTATGGCAACGCCTACGCGACCGCCGACCCCGTCACTTGCGATCTCATCGTTGCTTACGAGCAGACCGACGCCTCATCCCAAAGCCAGTCAAGGATTTACGTCAACCGCATCACTGCCACAGGCGAGAGAGTCTGGGACGAAGGCATCATGGTAGCCGATTATGAAGGGCTTTCCTATTCCGACATCATGGTTGATGCTTTTGAAGATGGCAGCGGCTTCTCGGTGATTTATACGAAAAGCAGCTCCAGCAATCCCTACTTCACCACCATCGAGGCGATTGGTATGGACATGAACGGCAACCAATTGTGGAACAAGACCTTGTGTTCAAACGCATACAGGAGAACGGTATGCAACAACAGCACAGGATTCCACCTCGGACAGAACATTGTGGCATGGGTGAATTGCCTCAATGGCGGCATATATGCCCAAAACATCGGCCCCGACGGCACCATGGGACCCATCGAGCCGCCTGTCATCACTTGCCTCGCTCCCGAAAACTTTGAAGGTGAATATATCTACGACATGGACGAGCAACAGTTTGGCGTGAAACTCTCTTGGATTGCTCCCGAAACTCTGCCGCTGCATTACAACCTCTACCGCACCGAAATCAGCACCAAGGAAACCATCATCATTGAACTGGAGAGCACCGTCACCTCTTATTATGACGGAACCGGAATGGGTGATTTCATGTACCAACTGACGGCGGTCTACGAAAACTGCGAATCAGACTTTGCCCTCACACCCAACGGCGAGGACAACGTTCACATCATCGTGACCAACATTCAAGAAAATGCTGACAATTCAACCGTCACGGTTCTGAGGATATTCAACGCCAATGGCCAAGTCCTCAACCATAAGAGCCTCGACGAGTTAGGCACCGGCATCTACATCCTCCAAGGTCTGACCGAAGACGGGCGTCTGGTGAGCCGCAAGATAGTGGTGAACAAATAAGACAGCAACCCCATAAAAACAAAGTAGAGACGTGCTTTGGCGCGTCTCTATTTTTTTGTGGGAACTGTTGGACTCGAACCAACGACCCCCGCCTTGTAAGGGCGATGCTCTGAACCAACTGAGCTAAGCTCCCGTTTCGTTTTGAGGGCGCAAAAATACGGCTTTTTTCACTAATTTCAATAAAAAGCGCAACTTTTTCAAAATTTATATTATTTTTGTCAAAATTATTGCGCAATCCAAACGAAGCATTGTTTGTCATGAAAATACACAATTTCAACAAGTTAAAGAAGTATTTACCGTTCGTATTAGTATTGTTGGCCGTCATCTGTTGCCACCTCGCCATTGCCGACGTGGGCAACAACAACCGCTATAGTTCAGGCAGTAGCGGCGGAGGCGGCGGCGATTTCGACCTCGGTGTACTGATTGGCTGGCTCATCAACCTGTTCATCCAAAGCCCAATTCTTGGCCTGATTGCAGTGATTGTCATCATCATTCTCTTCCGTGCCATGAAGAAAAAAGACACCGACACCAACTACATCAACAAAACCGTGAACCAGCAGGCCGATTCCGACATCACAATGGATTTCAGCACCACTGTAGCCGACCAAATCCGCACCATCGACCCAGAGTTTTCGGCTGACAAGTTCATCGGCTTCGCCCGCGAGGTGTTCATGACCATCCAACAAGCTTGGACGGCTAAGGACTGGAAGCCCATCCGACCTTTCGAGAGCGAGACTTTGTTCAACCAGCACAAGCAACAATTGGACGAATTCATCCGCTTAGGCAAAACCAATGTGATAGAGAAAATCGCCATCAAGCATTGCTCGCTGCATTCGTTCAAGCAGGACGGCGACAAGGAAGTGCTGACCGTTTGGCTCAATGCCGTGATGCGCGACTATGTGATTGAAGACGAGACCAAAAAGGTGCTTGAAAGCGATCCGAACCGCGACTGGTACATGAAATACGTGATGATCTTCAACCGCAAGGCCGGCGTGAAGACCGACCCGGGCAAGAAAGGCAACACCATCACCAACTGCCCCAACTGCGGCGCGCCTACCGAGGTCACCTCATCAGGACAATGCGCCTATTGCGGCAGCGTCATCACCAACGGCGAGCACGATTGGGTGTTGACGGATATTCATTCACGATAATGTAGGGGCGGACCCATGTGTCCGCCCTCCCAACATAAAATAAACAACGATTAAAGGGCGGACACATGGGTCCGCCCCTACAAGAAAACAAATCAACGAATCAACAATAAACAATTAAAACACAAAACAATGGGACTTATTAAAGCAATCGTCGGATCCATCGGTGGCACATTAAGCGACCAATGGTTAGACCTTATCAAATGTGACAACATGGACATGGATACCCTGATGGTGAAGCAAACCACCAAGTCAGGGCAAATCTCCAAAAACAGCCGTGTCATCGTGGCTCCCGGACAGGTGGCCGTCATCTACGACAGTGGTGCCGTACTCGATGCCACTGCTGAGGAAGGTGTCTACACCTTCGACAAATCCTCGTCGCCTTCGTTCTTCGCGGGCGAGTTCGGCCCCGTCTTCAAGGAGATGTGGCAACGTTTCACCTACGGCGGCACTCCCGCCAAGGAGCAAGCGGTGTTCTACTTCAACACCAAGGAAATCCTTGACAACAAGTTCGGTACGGCCACACCGATTCCGTTCCAAGACTGGTCGCACGCCATCCCGAACCAAATGACCAATTCGCTGATGCCTATGGGCGTCAACGTGCGTTGCTACGGCAAATACACCTTCCGTTTGGACGACATGGGCGTTTTCATGCGCAACCATGCAGGCACGGCCAATGTCATCCGCAAAGGCGACATCACTGAACAGATGCGCAGCGAAGTGATGGCCGCTTTCCAGAACGTGCTGAACGAAATGGGCAACAGCAACCACCGTGTGCCCGTCCTCGAACTGCCGAGCTACACTGAGGAAATCAAGAAGGCCATGGACGAGAAGGTGTTCGACGAACCCATCCGAGCCCGTGGCGTGCGTTTGGTCAGCTTCACCATCGAGTCGGTTTCGCTTGACGACGCCAGCCAAAAGAAGATTGACCGCTACGAATACAGCACCAACAGCATGATGCAGCAAGGCAAGATTATTGACGTGATGGAGACCGCAGCCGGCAACGAAAACGGCGCTATGGGCGGCTTCATGGGCGTTGGCATGGCCAACATGGGCTCGGGCGGCATGACCGGCGGCGCGATGCAAAACGCTTGGAACGGACAAGGCGGACAAACCACTTATGACCCGTACAACCAGCAGAAGCAGGCTCAGAACCAAGGCGTTCCCTGCCCCAATTGCGGCACGATGATTACCGGTAAGTTCTGCCCCGAATGCGGCACACCCGCTCCCGCACCTAAGGCTACGATGAAATGCCCGAAGTGCGGCACCGAAAGCACTGGGAAATTCTGTCCTGAGTGCGGCACGCCTTTGGCAGCCGTAGGCCCAAAGAAATGCCCGAAATGCGGCGCGGAGGTAACCGGCAAGTTCTGTCCTGAATGTGGAACGCAATTGTAAATCAGTGGAATAAAAAAGGCGCGACCTCACGGCCGCGCCACTCACTTGATTTCTCAAGTGCCATGGACGAGCGAATAACGGGGTTCGAACCCGCGACCCTCAGCTTGGGAAGCTGATGCTCTGCCAACTGAGCTACATTCGCGTTTGAGAATGCAAAGATACATAAATTTTGAATTTTGAAACTTAAATTTTGAATTTTTTATGCCCATTTCTGAAAAAGACGAAAGAATTATCCACGAGAGTTTCCATCCCAAATCATGGAGCGACATAAAAAGCCATGATTCGTGGTCAGTGTTTAAAATCATGTCCGAGTTTGTCGAAGGCATGGAAAAGATGTCGAGAATCGGCCCGTGCGTGGCCATTTTCGGTTCGGCGCGCACCCAACCCGGCGACAAATACTACGAGATGTCCGTTGAGATTGCGGAAAAACTCGCCGATTATGGCTTTGGCATCATCACGGGCGGTGGCCCGGGCATCATGGAAGCCGGCAACAAAGGCGCCTACCAAGGTGGTGCCACCAGCGTGGGTTTGAACATCAACCTGCCGTTTGAACAGCATTTCAACCCCTACATCGACCGAGACAAGAACATCAACTTCGACTATTTCTTTGTCCGCAAGACCATTTTCATGCGCTATGCGCAGGGCTATATCGCCATGCCCGGCGGCTTCGGCACTTTAGACGAACTCTCTGAGGCCATCACCCTCATTCAGACCAACAAAATGGTGGAATTCCCTGTCGTATTGGTCGGGAAAGAGTATTGGCAAGGTCTCATCGACTGGTTCAGGAACACTATGTTCACGAACAAGATGATCAGCGAAGAGGATTTTGAAATTTTCCACGTGGTCGACACTGCCGACGAAGCCGTGAAAATCATCAAGGACTTCTACAAGAAATACGCCATCAAGCCGAACTTCTGAATATGCGCCGTTATATTGAAGTTCCGATGCAACTAATTGACATTGAGGGAGAAGGCTTCCATATCATGGTCGACGGAAAGATTCATGGTAAGGAAGCCCATTTCCTCATTGATACGGGCGCCTCACGCTCCGTTTTCGACCCAGTTACCGTTTCCAAATTCATCGAAAACCTGCAATTGGAACGCAAAGAAGGCATGACCGCCGGCGTGGGCAGCTCCGATTTGGAGAGTTCCACATTCATCATCGAAACCATGTCCATCGGAGATTTGGAAATCCATGATTATGAAGCCGTTGCTTTGGATTTGGAGAACATCCACGAAATGTACGGCAAACTCGGTCTGCCTCACATTGACGGGATTATCGGCGGGGATTTGCTCAAGAAATACAAGGCTATCGTCAATTATAAAGCCAAAAAAATAAGACTTTTACCACGTCTTTCTGGCTCTTCGACAAGCGCAGGAACCTAAGGTTGCTGAGCCTGTCGAAGCACCACCCGTTATTATTCCACCACGATTTTCCCGACGCTGTTGTCTAGTTTCACGAACCAAACGCCACGCGGCAATTCCACAGTCTCACTGCCGTTGATTTCTTTTGCGACCACCATTTGACCGAGGACGTTCGTAATGGTCAATCTGCCTGAACCTTCGATGGTAACACGTCCCATGGCAGGATTGGGGAAAACGCTAAAGCCCTCACCTTGATTTTCTACAACACATTGATTCACAGCAATATTCCCATTCAACAATTCCAAACCACCTGAGAAATTTCCTACTACCATCTCAAACATTCCGTCCGCATTGAGGTCGGCCAAAGCGGTGGCACAACGCATCCCAAAAAGGTTCTCGAAATTGCAAACATAGTCGCTCCAACGGTCGGAAATATCAGTAAAGATGTCATTCTGCAAATCCTTGAACAAGAACAACTTGCCTTGCTCAGAACCTACGGAAAGCAAACTTTCGTCGCCACTCTTGAACAAAGTCGGGACGCTGTAACCGAAATAGGAAGTGGAATGGTCGCAAACATCTACCGCGCCCCAAACCTCGGAAACAAACTCGAATCGGGTTTCGTTGCCTTGACTAAAACCTTGATAATAAGAGAGTTTTCCGTCCGCATTGCCAACAATCAAATCCAAAACGCCGTCCTCGTCCACATCAAACAGACAAGGTGCCGACCAAGACTTTTCAAAATGCAGAAAATCAGCGTCAAGCAGATTGAAATCAGCATCGAAAAGCAGCAGACTGCCCTCCGAAGTGCCGAGCAACACTTCAAGTCGTCCGTCGTTGTCCAAATCGCCGAAAGTGGGCACCAAACCCATCTTGCCCTTCGACTCCAAACCACCTAAATCCTCGTCATAGAGTTGAAAAACAGGATTTTGCCTCGTCCCAACATTCTTAAAAAAGGCCAATCGCGCCGAACGATGCACTTGCAAACTGCCATATATATAATAGGTAGAGTCCATGTCGCCGATGGTCCCAAGCACCAAATCAGTGAGGCCGTCGCCATCCAAATCGGTGAAAACGGGATAGGCACCCGTGCCCATGTCAATCATCTGGTCTTGTAGAAACGACTTGGTATAAAGCTGGAAATCAGGCATTTGTTTTGTCCCTCGATTCAAATACAGCCACACTGAGTTTTTCCCTTCACAAGCCATCGGGTTCGGGTCGAAGGGCGAAACGAGCAAGTCCTCTACCCCATCGTTATCAATGTCGGTGAAAAACGGAACAGGCATGGAAAACAAGTTCACGGGACTATCTTGCGGAAAATCAGTCTCTTGACTTGTCATCAAGGCATTCTCAGGCGTGCCGCCGTTTTTCAGGAAAACCAAGTTCGGATAATCCACGTCAGCCAAAAGCAAATCGGGAAGTCCGTCGCCCGTCAAGTCGCGAACAGAGAAAGTCGCGCCCCGATGACGAAAGTCTTCTTCGTTGACAACCAACGATTTGCCAAACAAACATGTATCCAAATACATTTCGTTGTTCTCCTCGCTTTCCGCCACTCGTCCCCAGCAGAAATCCGTCTTTTCAAAAATCAGGGAATCGCGGTGGCCGTAACGCTCCATCGAAAGGTTTTGGTGCTTCTCGATGAACGTACCCAACACGCCGAAAGTCAAAATGTCCAAGTCGCCGTCACCGTCCAAGTCAGTAATGGCCGGATAATCGGCATTGGTGGCGATGATGTTCACCTCGCCGCCACTTTGCCACGAAGTCAGATAAGGATATACAACCAACTCAAAATCAATCGTTTCCTCAGTAACATTCCGAAAGACTTTCATCCCCGCCCAACCCTTGGAATAGGTGAAAATGTCCTCGCGACCATTGCCGTCATAATCCGCGAAAAGCACCCAATCGTTCAGTTTTGGGAAAAACTTGGCATATTGCTGGGCATACACATAGTTGATTTCGCCCGTTTCGCCACGATTGAGGAAACTCAAAAGTCGGTCGCCGTGGCGGTCGAAAACGAGCAAATCCTTTTTGCCGTCGCCGTCCAAGTCCATGCGCCCGAATTGGCAGGCATTCAAGCCGCCCGCCCAAGGAAACGCCAAAACCTCACGTTCAACGACTTGAAAATCAGTCTTTTCTTGCCCTTGACTTTGCAAGCAAAGCAAAAGCAAAACGGAAATCACTATCGTCCGCCAAAAGCTCATGGCTGCTCGGTTTCGGCTTCGGTTTCAGTTTTCTCAGGCTTTTGAAGTATCTCATTTTCAGCCTTTTCCGCTTCCTTGACATACTTTGCGTCGAGGCAAAGCCTGAAACCGCCAAAGGAGTTTTTCAGGTCGGGCATCCGTTTGCCTCGCCAGGCCACACGGCTGGAGGTCTTGGGCAACTGCCAAGCGCCGCCACGGATGCAATACATCTGGCCGTCCTTGCCGAGGGTGGCATTGCGTTCGTTGTCGTAGTAACGGTACTTTGTAGCGCACCACTCCCACACATTGCCCGACATGTCATAAATCCCCAACTCGTTGGCACTGCGCTTTTTGACTTTCTTCAATTTGCTTGTGTTGCCGTTATGCCAAGCCACGCGGTCCACCTCTTTGCCGCCACTGTATATATAGCCTCGCGAGTACTTGCCCCCGCGCGCGGCATACTCCCATTCCTCCTCAGTAGGCAGGCGGAACCGCATCCCAGTAATACTGTCGATGCGTCGCAAAAACTCCTGCACCTCATAATAATTGACATTGGTCACGGGACGTTTCGGGCACTTCTTCAGGCTCGGGTTGTAGCCCATCACGGCCTTCCAAAGTTTCTGTGTCACCTCGGTCTGCCCGATGTAGAAATCCTCACGGATGACCACATGATGCACAGGCAACTCATCAATTTGCGAATGGCGGTCATAGTTGAACTCGGCGGTGTCCTTGTGTTGCGCGCCCATCCAAAAGTCGCCCTTCTCAACACGCACCATATTGAAAGACACCTTATTAACGCGATAGGACGAAGGCGCGGGCAAAGTGTCTTGCGCAAAAACCATGGCCTGCGCAAGCAAAAAAAGGCTGAAAAACAGGGAAAATCTCTTCATTTTCGTGTGATTTAAAACGCAAAAGTAGCAAAAAACCGCTATCTTTGCACAAAATTCAACACAATGTCAAGGATACTCATCATCGACGACCAAGCTCCCATCCGGCGCGTGCTGCGCGACATCCTCGAAAACGAAACCTATCAGGTGGAGGATGTAGGTTCGGGCATGGAGGCTTTGCAAGTCATTAAGGAACAGGAATTTGACGCAATCTTTTGCGACATCAAAATGCCGGAAATGGACGGTATTGAGGTGTTGGAAGCCGTCAATCAGGTGTCGGACACGCCCGTTATCATGATTTCGGGACACGGCACCATCGATACCGCCGTGGAAGCCATCAAAAAAGGTGCTTTCGACTTTATCCAGAAACCGCCCGATTTGAACCGACTGCTCATCACCTTGCGCAACGCCTTGGACAAGAAGAACTTGGCCACCGAGAATAAAGTCTTGAAAAAGGCCGTGAAAATCCAGCACCAGATGATTGGCGAGTCGGAGCCGATGCTTGAAGTGAAAGACATGATTGGCAAGGTCGCGCCCACCAACGCGAGGGTGCTCATCACGGGTGAGAACGGCACGGGCAAGGAACTCGTTGCCCGCCAACTGCACGAACTCAGTAGCCGCAGCAGCGGGCCGTTCATTGAGGTAAACTGTGCCGCCATTCCTTCTGAATTGATTGAAAGTCAGTTGTTTGGTCACGAAAAAGGAGCTTTCACCTCCGCCATCAAGCAGCGCAAGGGCGACTTTGAGCTGGCCGACGGCGGCACCCTTTTCTTGGACGAAATCGGCGACATGAGCCTCTCGGCGCAGGCCAAGGTGCTTAGGGCGTTGCAAGAGAACAAGATTACCCGTGTGGGCGGCGAGAAGGAAATTCCTGTGGACGTGCGCATTTTGGCCGCCACCAACAAGAACCTGAGTGCCGAAATCGAGAAGGGCAACTTCCGCGAAGACTTGTATCATCGCCTGAGCGTTATCGTCATTCAAGTGCCGCCGCTGCGCGAGCGCAAGGACGACATCCCCGTTTTGGTGGAGAATTTCGTTGAAATCATCGCCGCCGACATGGGCAAGCCCGCCCCGATTTTCGAGCCTGAGGCCATGGAAGAACTGAAGCATTTCCAATGGACGGGCAACATCCGCGAGTTGCGCAACATTGTGGAGCGCCTTGTGATTCTTTGCGGGAGCGACATCACCAAAGAGGATGTGGTACGATTCGGCAGTCCGTTGAAATAGTTCAGGTCGTTGAGCCTGTCGAAACGACACATCCAAGGAAAGGCCCTTCGACAGGCTCAGAGACCTTTAAAAAAATTGCACTGCCTCTTGCGGGGTATCGAAAATAGGTGTAATTTTGCGGTCCGTTCTTTGAGGATGACAGCATCATCAAGACCAAAGACAACCATTGGGGGTGACCGGTTTTGACAGCAAGATGAATTGTCATGTAAGCATGTCGAGCCTCGCAGTGACGCTCGTTAATCTTGACTGCAAAAAAGTAATTGGCGAAAACAACTACGCTCTCGCTGCCTGATTGAAGCACAGTAGATCACTGGCTTAATCCGCTCACAAGGTGGGTGGACGAGACATCTCGCAGGTGGAGATTCCTGATTCCGGCCTGAGTACGAGGTGCTAAGCAATTTCGGGATAGCCCAGTCGGTGCTCCGACGGCAGGGCGAAATTTAGGAGATAAGGTCGCGTTTAGGGCGTTCGCTCCCTTGCGCGGCTCGAAAACCAACAGCGGAATAAGCATGTAGAAAGCATGGGGGTTCCTTGTTTGGACGAGGGTTCGACTCCCTCCACTTCCACAGAGGACATAAAACCCGCTGAGTTTCGGCGGGTTTTTGATTTATTACGGGAAAATTTACCGCCAAACTTTGAATTTTTTGGCAAGTTTGGCTTAACCTTCCTCGGTGTTCTCGATAAATAAGTTGTTTATTGTTAGTACTTTAGTAAAATCATCACTATGTTCGCCTTGGGTCAATCCCTTGGTAGTTATGAGGACAGTCCGGATGGCTTTTGAGGTCTTGGTTTCGGTCTGGAAGGTCTTGATACGGTTCCCAAATTTTTGGCTCTCCTCTGCATCTTGGCTGTATTCGTAGCGGGAGTATTTCATTTCGCAAATATCAATAACACCATCGGCGCGGTCTATGATCATGTCAATCTGTGCCCCTGGGGTGGTCTTGCGGCTACGCCAAGAATAGTAAGAGGTGAGGATGGTGTCCAAGCGCAGGGATTGTATGATTTCCCAAACATGATACATGCACAGGCGCTCAAATGCCAATCCATACCAGTTGTTTTGGCCCGGTGTGTTGAGGGTGTGCCTCCAATAAGCGCGGTCGGTGATGGT
>Ga0265298_10001684_pt1 | contig 32467 bp, 27 predicted proteins | sample AusTroGonzalo_MG_3_FD_193486 | JGI IMG/M metagenome (GOLD analysis project Ga0265298, IMG submission 193486) | Bovine rumen microbial communities from tropical cattle in Woodstock, Queensland, Australia - Gonzalo_01 | ecosystem: Host-associated > Mammals > Digestive system > Stomach > Rumen ... | reverse complement strand
CCTGAGCCAGGATCAAACTCTTCATTGTATATTGTTGTACTTATTTAATCTTCTGTTGTCCTGGCGGATTCACCTGTTTTCTTAGTCTCTTGGAATTGAAAGGTTCCTTACCTTTCAGACTACTTTTTATTGGCTCATTGCTTTCAAAGAACTTGCAAACTCCATCTCTGTCGATTGCGGATGCAAAAGTACAACCTTTTTTCTTACGCGCAACACCTTTTCGCAAATATTTTTTAATTATTTTTATTCCTATTGAATGTCAAGAGGTTAACTGAAGGAATTTCTCCAGGTGGGGCGGGAAAAAGTCTCGAAGTCTGTCCCTTCTAAGGCCTTTTCCCCGCCTTACCCTACGAAATTTTACGCCAAAGTGACAATATTTTGCTCAAAAATGATTAATTTTGATTAATTTTTCAAAATAAAAAAAGAGTCTAAAGTCTTTAAACTTTAAACTCTAAACTTTATAAGCGTCGGAGTGGCCCGACTCGAACGGGCGACCGCTTGCACCCCATGCAAGAATGCTAGCCAACTGCACCACACCCCGCCTGCTTTTCGCGCCGCAAAAATACAACTTTTTTCAATACAAAGATTTATTTTCGTATCTTTGCAAAAAATTTAAAACACCTTATTAATTAATATGGAACACATTCAATGCCTTATCCTCGGCTCAGGCCCAGCAGGCTACACAACCGCCATCTACACCGGCCGCGCCGATATAAAAACCGTCATTTATGAGGGACCGCTGACAGGCGGACAGCTCACTCAGACCACCGAAATCGAGAACTTCCCGGGCTACCCCGAGGGCATACAGGGCAACCAGATGATGGACGACCTGCGCCGTCAAGCCGAGCGCTTCGGCACCGAGTTCCGCATGGGCTCGATAGTGGAAGTCGACGCCTCAAAACGTCCGTTCCACTGCAAGTCGGACTTTGGCGATGAGCTTCTGGCCGACGTCATCGTCGTCGCCACCGGTGCCTCAGCGCGTTACCTCGGACTGCCGACAGAAGAACAGTTTAAAGGCGGCGGAGTGTCGGCTTGTGCCACCTGCGACGGCTACTTCTACCGCGGCAAAGACGTGGCAGTGGTGGGAGGCGGCGACACCGCTTGCGAAGACGCCACATACCTCGCACACCTCTGCAACAAAGTGTATATGATAGTGCGCCGCGACGTGCTCCGCGCCTCGAAAGCCATGCAGCACCGCGTGATGAACACCCCAAACATCGAGATACTCTGGAACACCAACACTAAAGAACTGTTCGGCGAAGTGAGCGGATTCATGAGCACACTGCAAGGCGCCATCGTGGTCAACAACAAGACCGGCGAGGAACGCACACTGAAGATCGACGGATTCTTTGAGGCTATCGGACATGTGCCGAACACCGACGTCTTCAAGGGAATCCTCGAAATGGACGAGACGGGCTACATCATCACAAAGCCAAAGTCGACAGCCACCAGCGTGGAAGGCATCTTCGCAGCAGGCGACTGCCAGGATAAGACCTACCGCCAAGCAATAGTGGCAGCAGGAACCGGCGCGATGGCAGGAATCGAAGTGGAACGTTTCTTGATGGAGCACAGATAATCCGTTTCAACCTCATTTTTTGCCATTTCGGTAAAAAAAACTTCAATATATCGGGCATAAATATTATATTTGTGTCCGATTTTGATTTATTATGAATAAAAATACCGCACCGGAATATCTCTCGCTGAAACGAATCGCCCTCGTGGCGCTCATCGTCAGCCTTGGCTTTCACGTCATCATGATGTTGTCGTTTTTCTTCGGTAACACATTGTTTTCCAGCGAGTTAGTCAAAGCAATGAACCCTCAGCACATCCATATCGGAAGGTTTCTGTTCTTCACCACAGCGAGCTTCATCATAGTTTTCCTGATTCTCATCTACAACCGAAAGGTTTTGAGTTATTCGTATAAAAACAAATATAACGAATTGACACTCATAATCTTAGGTACTTTGATAATCACTTCGGTATTCAGCATTGGATTCGTCTATACCCGCGCGGCATTGTCGCCCCAGCATCCCGACCAGGAATTTATGTACAAAATCATGCGCGACAGTCTTGTGCGTGATTTGACGATGGCAGTGGTGGTTCTCCTTGTGGTTCAATTACTTAGAGCGCAATATTATCAGAAAAAGATAGCCGTTGAAAACGAGGCGCTGCGCACCGAGAACATCCTCACGCGCTTCGAAGCCCTGAAAAGTCAGCTCGACCCGCATTTTCTGTTCAACTCGCTGAATACCCTGCAGTCGCTCATCACTTTGGATACCGAGAAGGCCGAAAACTACCTGCAGCAGCTGTCATCAGTGCTTCGCTACACCCTGCAAAACAAGGAGGTTATAAGTCTGGAAGAAGAGCTGAAATGCGTGCACGCCTATTGCGAGATGATGCAGATCCGCTACGGCGAAAACCTGAAATTTGAGTTCAAAATCGATGAAAAATACAACGACTACTGCGTTTTACCGCTTTCTTTGCAATCGCTGATTGAAAATTCGGTGAAACATAACGTCATCTCATCGAAACAGCCGCTCACGGTGACTCTGGCCACGGCCGACGACAGCGTTTCGGTCTCAAATCCTATTCAGGCGAAGACCCAGCCGGAGGAGAGCAACGGCATCGGACTGGTAAACCTCACCGAGCGATACCGTCTGAAATGGAACAAAAAAGTTGAAATCACCAACGACGGTAGCACATTCAGCGTGAAGCTGCCATTGGTCAAAAACGATTGATTATGAAAGCTTTAATTATCGAAGACGAGGTCCTTGCGGCACAGTCGCTGCAAAAACTGATAACGGAGGTGGCACCCGACACCGAGATCATCGGGGTGCTGCAGTCGATAGAGGAAAGCGTGGCATGGTTCGACGAAAACCCTATGCCCGACTTGGTTTTCATGGACATCCACCTCGCCGATGGCTCGTCGTTTGCCATCTTCGAACGCACGCAGATCACCTGCCCTATCATCTTCACCACGGCCTACGACGAATATGCTTTGAAAGCCTTTGAAGTAAGCAGCATCGACTACCTTCTGAAGCCCATCAACCGCAACGACTTGACGCGTGCAATGAACAAATTCAACGCGCTCGTTGGCGAAAAGCAGGACAACAACGCCGCTCTCGACACACTTTTGCGCCAGATTGGGATGAAAAAGAACTACAAATCGTGCTTCCTCGTGCCTGAGCGCGACAAGCTCATCCCGTTGGCGACATCCAACATCGCATACATTTACATTGAAGATAAGTCGGTGAAAACCATAGCGTTAGACGAGCACACTTACTATATGAGCCAGACGCTCGACGAAATCATGAACCAGCTCAACCCCGACGACTTCTTCCGCGCCAACCGACAGTTTATCGTTTCGCGCAAGGCGATAAAAGACATCACAGTATGGTTTGGTAACAAATTGTCGCTCAACCTGTTAGTGAAAGTTCCCGAGAAAATTATCATCAGCAAAGCTAAGGTTGCTGAGTTTAAAAACTGGTTTTCGAAATAACCTTATTCGATAATCGTCAGTTCGTTTATCACATTCTTCACCTGTCCGACTTTTTCTAAGCACCACAGGAGATAACGTGCATCCATGCAGATTGTGCGCTGCACCTTCTGTTCGAACATGATGTCGCCGCTCATGGCCTCCCAGTTGCCGTCAAATGCCAGTCCGATGAGCTCGCCTTCGCCATTGATTACTGGGCTTCCCGAGTTACCGCCGGTGATGTCGTTGGTAGTGATGAAGTTCACAATAAGGTTGCCGTTTTCATCGGCATAACGGCCGTAGTCGCGTGCTTCGGCGAGGTCGCGCACGTCCTGCGGGATGTCGAACTCCCAGTTACCAGGCACATATTTAGCCATCACGCCGTCCATAGTGGTATAGTAGCTGTAGTTGACAGCGTCGGCGCCCTTGTAAGGCTCCACGGTGCCGTAGGTGAGACGCATGGTGAAGTTGGCATCCGGGTAGAAGTTGCGCTCGGTCTGCATCTCCATCAAGCCCTTCATATACAGGCGTTCGCCGGCGTTACCCAACAGACCTGCAGCCTCATACATCGGATAAACGACGTCGGCATATTCGTCGATGATGTTCATCGTAAAAGCGAAAATCGGGTCTTTGTCGAGACTCTTAGGTTTTTCAAGCCATTTCTCGAGTTTGGCCTGGTCGACGAAGATCGATTTTTCGAAAGCTTTATTGACCCAAGTGGTGAAGTCGCCGCCGTTTTTGGAACCGATTTCTTCAATCATCGAAGGGACATGACGGTCGATATCTCTGTAGAAAAGGTTGAGCAAGGCGATGGTCACGTCTTTATCGAGGTCTTTGTCGTAATCTTTGAAGAATGCAGCAACCTGGCCTTTCATACCCTGAGCCATCTTTGCAATGTCTTCTTTAGAACCTTTTTCGTTTATTAACTTATTGATTCTCATAAATCTACGAGAGAAAGCAACAGCCTCGCCACCGTTCCAGCCAGCTTCGCGCAGATAAGTCATAGGCATGATGATATCGTCGAGAATCTCCCATTTTTCTTCAATTCCATTAAAGATATCGCCATAAACAGCTTGACGTTCAGGATCTTGATTGACCCATTCTCTGAAGGCTTCTTCTTGGGCTAAACGCTTGTCGTACACATGGTTACGCACCAACTGTTTCTTCTGTCCGATGGCATATTTCCAATAATTCGACACGCTTGCCTGCTTTGAGGCGTATTTGATGAACACTTCCTGGTCGGCATCCATGTGCTTGCGGTACTCGTTAAGCTTGGTTGTGCGGCAGTTGATAATCGACGGGCAGTCTGACTCGATCAGATTCTTAACCGTGTAAGATGTTGAGTATCTGTCGGTTGAGCCTGGATAACCCAAAATCATGGCATAGTCGCCTGGCTTCACACCTTTAATATTAATAGGGAGATAGTGTTTCGACTGCATCGGGATGTTGTTTTCGCTATATTTTGCTGGCTTTCCGTCGCGGTCGGTATACACGCGGAAGATATTGAAATCGCCTTTGTGGCGTGGCCATGTCCAGTTGTCGGTGTCGGCGCCATACTTGCCGATTCCCCATGGCGGGCAGCATACCAGACGTACGTCGCGGTACACGTCGTATTCAAACATAATGTATTGATTTCCAGTGTAAAACGGCACTATTTCAATCTCCACATCGCGTTCACCTTTGCGTTCTTTGGTAATCTTTTTTATATTTTCAAAAATCACATCGTTGCGGGTTCCTTCGTCAGTCACGCCTTCTAGCACCAAATCTGTGACATCCTCAACATTTGCAAGGAACGACACTGTCAAGCCCGGGTTCGGCAGCTCTTCGGCTTTGCTGTAGGCCCAGAAGCCGTCGGTGAGGTAGTCGTGCTCCACCGTAGCGTGTTTCTGCACATAGCTCAAGCCGCAGTGATGGTTAGTAAGCAAAAGGCCTTCCGGAGAGATGAGCTCACCTGTGCAGCCGCCGCCAAATTGCACGATGGCATCTTTCAGACTCGGCTGGTTGAGGTTGAAAATCTGTTCGGCAGTGAGTTTGCATCCAAGTTGCTGCATCTCGGCAAGACTCTGTCCGCTGAGGTTGTACGGAAGCCACATTCCCTCATCGGCTTTAACGATTATAACACTGATAATCAATGCAATAGATAAAATAACTTTTTTCATTTTATTATGATTTAAATATATTTCTAAAAATTTCATTGTTATGTTCAACACGCGAGCGTTCCTGCATTTTTGTAATCTGCTTGATGCCGATTTTCCACATTTTTATATCAAAATAGATGAAAATGAAGTACAAACCGGCTCCTATCAGTTCCATATTATTCTCCGTTAAGGCGGAAGAAAGCATTATCAGATGATCGAAGATGCCATGCGCCAACATCGGACATAACATACTGAGTATCAAATATTTAGTTCTCTGGTCGGGTTTAAATTTCGCCATCCCGAGAAAATAGCCCATTATCACAGCAAAGAGAAAATGCCCCGGAACCGAGAGCAACGCCCTAAGCACGCCTGTATGTACCGCTTCGCCAAACGATTCAGCGCCAAAGACATACATGATATTTTCGATGCAGGCAAAACCTAAGCTGATGAAGGCGGCGTAGACTATGCCGTCGAAGAACTCGTTGAAGTTTTTATTTCGCCAGATTACCAGCATGAAAAGCGCCCATTTGCAGAACTCTTCGGGGATTCCGGCCTCGAAAAACGCACTGTAAAACACTGTGCTGCCTTCCCAAACCGCGTTAATGATGCGAACCACCACCAGATCCATTGGGATTGCCAGAATTCCGAGGAAAAACGCGAGCATCAGCATGCTGAACGGCTCTTTTTCGTACTTGTCTTTAAAGTAGATGTACACCGAAAGCACGATGACGGGCAGTATGGCTAATATCAGAATTGTGGTGTTCATTGCAACGCCTCCTCATGCCATTGGCCGTCTTTGAAGCACATTGTGGCCTTGTAACCCACAGCTTTCAGTGCTTCTTCGGCTTCTTTGAAGAAATAAGTCAGTTCCCAATATTGATGCGAATCGGAGCTGATCAAAACAGGCACATTCATCGCTTTCATGCGTGGCAACAGCCATTCCGAAGGGTAAAAACCGTTGTAACGCTGCTTGTAGAGGCCTCGAGTGTTGATTTCGACAATCAAATCGTGCTGTTTTATGAGGTCGAGGGTTTCAAGAACCATATCCTGATACCATTTCTCATCCTCGTGGAAATAACGGCCGCGCGAGTTCATCTTCACCTTGTCGAAATGCCCGATGATATCGAACTTTTCAGTCTCAATCATCTCATTTTCCTGATCAAAATAAGCGCGAACGCCTTTGCGGATGTCGCCGTCGAAGTATTTTTTCAGTCCTTCGTCGTAAGGCTCGGTGCTTTTTCCGTCGATAAACCAAAGAGTATCAGGCGTTTTGCCCACCAGATGCACCGATCCGATGAGGTAATCGAGATCAAAATCTTTCTTTGTCTTCTGAAAATCGACAACGATGCCCGGGATAAACTCCATCTCCATCGAAGAAAGGATGTTTATCTTATCTAAATATTTTATTTTCAGATCTTTAAGATGATTGACATATTCCTCATTTTTATCCATCGGGATGGAGACACGGCTCTGGAACGGCACGCTGGAGTGGTCGGAGAAGCCGAGGGTGTGCATGCCCTGACTGATGGCTTCGGCCACGGTGTCCTCCATCGGTGATTTGCCGTCGGAATAGGTGCTATGTGTATGTAAATTAAAGTGTTGCATCGTCGTCTGTCGCTTCAATAATCTTATAAACCTTGTCGCCGCGCCGTACTATGTCGTGTGCCGGGATGGAGCAAAGCTCGCCCTTAACTGTCTGATTAACAGGCTCTAAGTCGACTCTTATCTCTTTCACGGTATCTTCGTAGACGCCTGTCGTCGGACCTATTATCATGATTTCGTCGCCCACGTTGAGTTCGTGTGTCTCCATGCGGATCTCCGCCACGTTGATCTTTGCGAAGAAATTGGTAATCGTGCCGATGAAGAGCTTTGTCTTGGTGGCTTGCGAGCCGTATTTCTTGGTCCACTCGCCCATCTTACGTCCGAGATAGTAGCCATCCCAGAAGTCGCGGTTATATACGCTCCGCAGTCGCTCGACCCAGGCCGCGGCCTTCTCCGCGCTGAAGGAGCCTGCGTTGATGGCGTCGACGGCCTCGCGGTACACGCCCACCGTCACCTTGGTATATTCCGGAGAACGGCCGCGGCCTTCGATCTTCAACACTTTGACGCCTGCTGCCAACACCTTGTCTAAGAATGGCAAGGTGCAGAGGTCCTTCGGTGACATAATATATTCATTCTCAATAGCTAACGTGATCTCTTTGTCACGGTCGGTGACCTCGTAGCCACGACGGCATGGCTGCACGCAAGCACCACGGTTGGCGCTAGTGCCGAAGTTATCCAAGCTGAGGTAGCATTTGCCCGAGACGGCCATGCAAAGTGCTCCGTGACAGAACACCTCTATCCTCACCAGCTCGCCATTCGGACCCGTAATATGCTGACGCTCAATCTCTTCGGTGATATGCTTCACCTGGTTAATGTTGAGCTCGCGGGCTGTCACCATCACGTCGGCAAACTGCGAATAATACTTCACCGCCTCGATGTTGGTGATGTTGCACTGTGTCGACATATGCACCTCCACGCCAATCTTGCGGGCATATTGTATCACGCTCTGGTCGGAGGCGATGATAGCCGAGATTTTGTTGGCCTTGATGGCGTCGAGCAGAGCACGCATCTCATCCATCTCCTCGTCGAAAACCACAGTGTTTACTGTGACATAGCTCTTCACGCCGTGAGCGTGACAGGTCTCGGAGATGGTGTGCAGGTCGTCGAGCGTGAAATTTTTCGTCGACTTCGACCGCATATTGAGTTTGCCTATGCCGAAGTACACGCTTCCCGCTCCCGCCTGAATAGCTGCTGCCAGGGCTTCGTACGAGCCCACCGGCGCCATGATTTCTATATCGTTGTACATCAACGTTTTAATAATTTCTCTCTTAATTCTTCGTATCCCGGCTTGCCAAGGAGTGCGAACATATTTTTCTTATATGCCTCTACGCCAGGTTGGTTGAACGGGTTGACTTCGAGCATGTAGCCGCTCAGTGCGCATCCCATCTCGAAGAAGTAGATGAGCTGTCCGAGCACGTGTGCGTCGATTCTCGGGATGACGATGCGGATGTTTGGCACGCCGCCGTCGACATGTGCCAATATCGTTGCCTTTTCGGCGGTCTGGTTCACCTCGTTGAGACGCCGGCCAGCGATGTAATTCATCTGGTCGAGGTTGGCCTCGTCGGAAGGAATCCTGACTTCATTTGCGGGATTCTCAACGCTGATGACGGTTTCCATGAGGTTACGCAGGCCTTCCTGGATGTATTGTCCCATCGAGTGCAGGTCGGTGGTGAAGGTGACGCTGGCCGGGAATGTTCCCTTGCCGTCTTTGCCTTCGCTCTCACCATAAAGCTGCTTCCACCATTCGCTGAAGTAACACAGACGCGGCTCGTAGTTCACCAGGATCTCGTTGGTCTTGCCCGCATGATACAATGCCTGGCGAGCCATCGCATACTGTGCCGCGACGTTGTTATTGTTTTGATTATCAATGCAATACTTCTCCATCAGCTGAGCGCCGGCCACGAGTTTCTCAATATCGACGCCGGCCACTGCTATCGGCAGCAAGCCCACAGGTGTCAAAACCGAGTAACGTCCGCCGACATCGTCTGGCACCACATACGTCTTGTAACCCTCACTGTCAGACAGCACCTTCAGCGCGCCCTTAGCCTTGTCGGTGATGGCCACGATACGCGTCTTAGCCTCTGCCTTGCCGTATTTCTTCTCGATGTGGTTCTTCAGTATCCTGAATGCCACCGCGGGTTCGGTGGTGGTTCCCGACTTTGAGATGACAGTCATCGAATAGTCTTTCTTATCCAAGAGTTTGATGAGGTCTGACATATAATCTTCGCTCATGTTATGACCTGCGTAGATGATCTTCGGGTTGCCGGTGTCGACAAGCTGCTCGAAATGGTTCGACAGCGCCTCGATGACAGCACGAGCGCCGAGGTATGAGCCACCGATGCCCACCACAACGAACACTTCCGACTTCTTGCGGAGCTCTTCGGCCTTGGCCTTCACATCCTTAATGAAATCGGGGGTTATCGTCGACGGAAGGTTCACCCATCCGAGGAAATCGTTGCCCGCCCCTGTGCGCGAATAGATAGTCTTGAAATACTTATCCGCTTGATACTCAGCAGGAAAGCCTTTTGCATGTCCTAATTCAACTTTGATATCTGTCATGACTGTATAATTTTTTGCGAAGATACGATTTTTTCTTCAATATCGGTAAAAAATGCACAAAAAAAGAGACCGTCCATTGAGCGTGGACGGTCTCCAGAACCAAAAACCAAAATTTATGAAACCTTTTACGAACAATGTAAATTACCCGGATGGGTAACTATGGATGTACATCGTTACGCACTGCAAAAATACAACTTTTTTTAATATCAGCGAAAAAAATTTGTAAAAAAATTTTTACATTTCTTGCAAAAAAATGAAATTTATGTTAAAAACGTCTCATTATAAGCAATTTAGAGCCCAAATTGTTTTTTGAAAAAAACATAGTAGTCTAATTTTGTAATGTAAAAACTCAAAAACAAAAAAAACCTAAACATTAACAAAAATTAGTACTATGATTAAACCAACAAGAATTCTTTTGGCGGAACACGACAAGGACTTAGCCTCAATTACCAAAAATTTCCTTGTTTCGCGCGGTTACCCAACCGTGACATGTTCCGACGGAGAAGAGGCTTTACAGCATTTCCGCAAGGAGCGATTCGACTTTGTTTTGCTCGATGTCGACGTGCCTGTTATGAACGGCTACGAGCTGTCACGCGAAATCAAGAAACGGAATAGGGACATCCCGATTGTGTTTATGGGCACCGACAAGCATCAAAGTGAGATTATCAAAGGATTTAACGCCGGTGCCGACGATTTTATCATGCGGCCTTTCAGCATGGAAGAGCTCGGCCTGCGTATCGAAGCCATTGGCAACAGGGCTAAAAACCATGAAAAACGGCAGCATATCTACACTTTCGGCAGGTTTACGTTAGACACGTTGCATCATGTTTTGATAATCGATGGTTATGAAAAACGTCTGACTACCAAAGAGTTAGAGCTGCTTTACCTCTTATGTGAATATAAAAACCGAGTAGTGGAACGGTCGCTGGCATTGCAACGCGTATGGTCGACCGACAACTATTTCAACGCGCGGAACATGGACGTTTACGTAGGACGGCTGAGGCGTATCTTACACAAAGATCCTAGCGTTTACATAGAAAATATCCATGGAATAGGATACAAACTGGTGGTTTTGAAACCGTCAACGGAGGCGGTATGACGAATAAGGGTATCTGATGTCGTTTTCCAGCTCGACAACCGGAATGTTGACGGAAGTAGGAGCAATGGCTATTGTATTGTCTTTCAACAACTTCCAGAAGACATCGGAGTTAGGACCTTTATCGGTATTGGTGAGAACGATGATGGTGCGGTCGTTGGCTTTGTCGAACATAAAGAACGAACGATAGCCCTTCCACCAGCCGTAATGATAGTAACAATCGGGATGCTTTCGGGAGATGCGCCAGCCGAATCCGTAGTTGTCTTTCCGCTTCGAAAACTTAGGACTTCCCGGCTTAAACGCCTCCTCCTGAATACTATCGGGCACCAACAATCCATAATCGAGGGCGACCTTGAAACGGTACATGTCCTCGACATTGGAAAACATGATTTTATCGCCTTTCACGCCATTGAGATATTCGTTTTGCGCCTGACGCGGACGACGACGACCGAGATAGTATCCTTGCACGCAGTTCGGGAGGTATGTCGAGACCAGAGTGTCGGTCGGCATGTCGTAGATATATGAGCTCTTCATCCCGATGGCATCGAATACATCTTCGCGCATGAAGTCGACAAATGACTTGCCGGAGACGCGCTCCACTATGCTCGCCAGCATGGCATAATTTACGTTACAGTAATGAAAACCGTTGTTCGGCTTGAAATACGGATTGGGCTTATATTTCACGTAATACTGAATCATGTCCTCATTGGTGAAAGGCACCTTCTTGTCGGGCCAGTTGTTGTCGGCTAAAGTCTCGTAGCGCGACAATCCCGAGCGGTGCGTCAGCAGCATCCTGACAGTGATGCCTTCATAAGGAAACTCTGGGATGTAGGTTCTGATGTCTTCGTCATAGTCAACAAGGCCGCGGGTTTTCAGAATCATAATGGCCTCTGCGGTGAACATCTTCGAGACAGAGCTCAGCTGAAACACATCTTTAACGTCGATCTCACCCTTTCGGCTACGTAAATCCTTAACGCCATACGACTTTTCAAGAATTATCCTACCCTTTTCGGCAAATAAAACAGTACCGTTGAAATTGGTCTTTTTCTTAAGATTTTGCAAAGTTTTGTCGATCTGAGCCGCTTTTTTCTCAAGAATTGGCTTATCGAGGTCCTTGAAAACGGAATCGACGTTAACGACGGGCCAACTTTCGACTTCTTTTGCCGTAAAATTGTCTTTTTTCGATGTGCAAGACGCTAAAAATAATACCAGAAAAACTACTAAATATCTCGTTTTCATTATCTTACAAAAAATCCCTGCAAAGATAGCATATTTTTTGTAATTTTGCAACCTCAAAATCATTCTATGTTTCAAGATTTCAATTTAAACCCTGCAATCCTAAAGGCAATAGATGAATTAGGATTTAAGGAGCCTATGCCGATACAGGCCGAGGTTCTGCCCGTTTTATTATCGCAACGCACTGATTTAGTTGGACTTGCGCAAACTGGAACAGGCAAGACAGCCGCCTTCGGATTGCCGCTTTTGCAGAATATCGACCCCAAAAACCGCAGCGTCCAGGCATTGATTTTATGTCCGACGCGCGAGCTCTGCATGCAGATAACAAAAGATTTGCTCAGCTATGCGAAATACATCCCCGAAATCATGATTGTGCCGGTGTATGGCGGTGCAAGCATCGAGCAGCAGTTTAAGAGTCTGGCCAAGAAGCCGCAGATCATCGTGGCAACGCCGGGCCGCCTGCAGGATATGATTCGTCGCAACCGCATCGACTTCAGCAATGTGCGGTGGATGGTGCTCGACGAGGCCGACGAGATGCTCGACATGGGATTTCAGGAAGATGTCGACGCAATCTTGGAATATATGCCTTCCGACAAGAACACGCTGCTGTTTTCGGCGACGATGCCGGCCGAGGTGGAGCAAATCTTGAATAAATACATGAACAACCCGGTGCGCATCAGCATCGGACAGAAGAACTCAGGAACAGCAAACGTACGACATAACTATTATATGATCAAGGCGAGCGACAGATATCTCGCTTTGAAGCGTCTGATCGACTATTACCCGTCGATTTACGGCATTGTGTTCTGCCGCACCAAACTCGAGACTCAGGAAGTTGCCGACAGCCTCATCCACGACGGATATAACGCCGCTTCGCTGCACGGCGACCTCTCGCAGGCCCAACGCGACCTTGTGATGAACCACTTCCGTCAAGGGTTTACGCAGATTCTGGTGGCGACAGACGTGGCCGCACGAGGCCTCGACGTCAACAACCTGACACACATTATTAATTATAACCTCCCCGACGACATCGACACCTACGTGCATCGAAGCGGCCGTACGGGACGCGCAGATAAGACAGGTATCTGCATCAGCTTGGTGCACCAAAAGGAGAAGCATAAGATCAAAGCCATCGAGAAACAGCTCGGACAGCCGATGGAACGCTCGCTCATCCCGACGGCGCAGCAGGTCTGCGAGAAACAGCTGTTCCGCCACATCGACAACCTTGAGAAGGTCGACATCATGCGCGACGATATCGACGACTACCTGCCGGTGGTGTTCAAGAAACTCAGCTGGCTCACCCGCGAAGAGCTGATAACACGCGTCGTGGCCTTGAATTTCAACCGTTTCCTCGATTATTACAAGGATGCAAAAGACCTGAATATCGACGAAAACAGCGGCAAGGATAAACGCGAGAAGAAAGAGAAAAAGACGCACGACGACTCGCATATGGTTCGCCTTTTCTTCGGCATGGGCAAGCGCGACCACATCAAGCCTAACTCTTTGATTGGCAGAATCAACGACGTTACCGGCACCAACGACATCGAGATCGGGCACATCGACTTGATGGAAAACTTCTCGTTTGTAGCCGTCGACGGCGCCAAGGCACAGTTTATAGTCGACTGCTTCGCCGACCCAAGCAAGAACACCGAAGGCATCCGCGTCGAGATCACAACGGGCGAGCCTAAGCCGAAAGACAAGTCCGACAAGCCGAAACGCGAGAAGAAGTCACGCGACAACTTTCACGAGGAGCGCCGTCGACGTGACCGCGAGGAAGAGAAGCACGAACGCCGCAGCCGCAAGGAGAGCCGCACAAAAGACAAGAAAGAGAAAAAATCTTCCCGTAAGAAATCCCGCGAGAAGGAACGTCCGGAAAAGAAATACGGGAAAAGAGTACGGTACTAAAATAAAAAAGGGGCGAATGTTGATTCGCCCCTTCTCTAAACTTTAAACTCTACACTCTAAACTAATATTCCCAAACGTTCTGTTCGAAGTCGATGATTTCCTGCTGGATACGCTCCGACTCCTTCAGAGCCTCAACGCCTGTTGCATAGTCTTGGATGCTACGGTCGTAGACGTTTTCCTCTTTGTAGATGTAGCTCGCAAACTGACGTTTGTATAACAAGTCGTCGAACGACAGACGTGCTGCAGAGTTGTTTCTGTTATAAACCGGAGCTTCTGAAAGCACTGTACGTGTTGCATCGTCAAACGGAATCCAGAACAGCTCATTAGGCATCTGCAGAGTGTCGTTCACATCGCGCATGGTCACCGGGCAGATAGCCTCGATGCGCACCAGCATCTCGCTTCTGTGTGAATCGAAATACCAGTCTTCCATGATACGCAGACGTGTCACCGACTCAGGCTTGAAAGCGATGCTGATGACGGTGTCGCCCACCTTGTTGCCGTAGTCGTCGTACTGAGCCTGATGTCTCTCTGAGTTCAGGCCCGTCATGAGCTTTGAATACGGTACAGGATCGGTCAACTCACCTGTTGCTGTCACCTCGTAAGCCTGGCAACGGCCTTCCTTCAAGGCGTCCATGATGACGTCGATAAATCTTCTCCAGTTCTGATGAGCGTCTCTCGGATAGTAGAACGGGAGGTTCATCTTCTGACGGAAGTCGATCTCGCGCCACACTCTCTTTTTCCATAAGACATCGGCCTCACGGACTTCAGGATAAGGGATGTATTTCTTTATTCCTGTTGAGTTTTCGACATACAATCCGTCGTTATATGTGTCGCCCGTAATCTGTGCCGAAGCCTTCGGTGAGCCGGCAAACAGGCAGACAAACGAAACTGCGATTACTAAAACTAACTTTTTCATGTTACTTTATTTGAATGTTTATTGAGCCTACGTTTCTTATCTCGCCCTTAGGACTCTTCACGTAGATGTCCTGGAACTGGATACGCTGTCCCGACTGTGCGTTGCTGATCAAAGCCACGACGTCAGGGTTAAACTTAGCTCCATTATTATTTTTATCGATGAATGTTCCTCTATAAGTTGAAACAGTGTAGTGGTCGATGGTGTAGTTGAAGCCTTCGAAGTCGAAGTCTTTCATCACTGCCATCACTCTGCCGATGCTCAGAAGCACCTCTTTCTCTACCTTACCGCCTGTGATATCGCCGATCTTGATGACCGGGTCAGGCACCTGTTTCACGCGGAATTCCTGTGTTCCGAGGTCGATAACCTTACCTTTGTCATCCTTAGCGTTGATTCTCACCTTCACCACCTTAACGCCTTTGTTCACCTCGACGAAATATCCGCCTTCGGTGCTGTTGTCTTTGGTGAATTTACCACCATCGACGCTGATAGTGATATCGCTGCCGGTGAAGCCCGGGGCTGACACCGAGATAGGGTTCTGAAGCTCTTCGTACATCACCATCATCTTGGTAGGAGCCACTGTCGCTGACGGCGGAGCCACCTGGAACGACTCGTTGAAGTCGTAGTAAGCCATCGATCCGTCTGGACGAGGAATCTCGATGCGACCGGCATACTGGTGCACACCCACGCTGGTTGTCGGGAAGCTCAGGATGACCTTACCTTCCTTACTGTTCAGTGTCACCGGATTACCCTTGGCTTTGTTATAGTCGTTGGTGCCCATGAAATACTTCACGTCGAAAGCCTTCGAGGTGTCGGCTGCCGCGATGAAGATCTCAGCTTCGTAGTTCTGACCTTTGATGATGTAGTCGCTCTTCTGGATGACGCGTGCCTGCACCGATTCGAACTTGAAGTCGGATGAGCCGATCTGCTTGTACAAAGCGGTGATGGCGTCGTATTCCGTTGTCTGAATCTCACCTACGATCTTATTTAAGATAGCGATTTCAGCGGTGAGGATGATGTGCTCGAAGTTCTTGTTTTCCCAGCTCAGCTCCTGTCCGTCGTTGTCGGTGTATATGATCTTGTTGCCGTTATGGTCAACGTCGGTGAGAAGTCCGACATATTTGTTATAGTTTGTTATACCTGCTGATTCAACTGTGTTCACAATAAACTCACGGTACTGCTGGATCTTTTCTTTCAAGACCTTGGCGTTACCTTTGTTGATCATGAAGTTGGTTGCTGCGTCGTATTTATCTTTAGCATCGATGTTGTTAAGGTCGAATTCGTAGAAAACACGGCGGTTTTTCGAATCTGTCTTCTCGATGTTTCTGATAAGAGCATCCTTTGTGTTTGTATTGCTCAACAGTTCGTCTTCAGTGATGCTTTCCGACTCACAAACCATAGGCACCTTGATGTCTTTTTCGATGAAGTTAATGATTTCGTCGGTCTTCACACGGATCTCATTAGCTTTCTCCCAATAATCACGCGCCTTTTCAGGTTGTTTGATATACTGTTGCTCGAAGATGTTGTAGTAGTCCTCAATCTTGTTCTCAACGCTGGCGTTTGTCTTTTCCAGACCGTCGTTCACGATGGCGAAAGCATCGAGGATGTCGGCCGAGACGTTCAATGCCAACAGAGCAGTGAGGACGAGGTACATCATACCTATCATCTTCTGCCTAGGGGTTTCTTTTGCTGCTGCCATTTTCCTAAAAAACTTAAGCCTTAATATTCATTGCATTGAGCATGTTACCGTAAACGGTGTTCATTGCTGTCATGCGTTTCGACAAGTCGTTGAGTTGATGATTAAGTGTATCTGTTGAATTTGCAGATGCATTGACTTTCTCGATGTAAAGAGCCATTGTGTCGTTCATCTTTCTGCTTGTGTCGCTGAACATTGCTGCGTTGGTGGCTGTCTTCGACATCTGTGCATCGAGTTCCATGGCTGTCTCTGAAGCCTTGTTCATAGCCTTGGTGTAGTTGCTTGTGGCTGCCACTGCATCGCTCACGTCGGCGATCTTAGCTGCGTTTTCACCGAGACGGTTCAGACCCTGGCTGAGGCGTTCCATCGTAGCTGCGTTGATGTTAGCCTTTTCAAACATCTCGTTGAGCTGTTCTGTGATGGCGTCGCTGCTGACGGTGCCGCCCTGTGCTGTTCTCGCACCAGGTTTCTTAGGCTGTGCCACCGGGCCGTCGCCGTGGTAGAGGTCCCACAACTCTGGATAAACCAAGCTCCAGTCTGGCTCGAGGTGAGCCGGCTCGAATGCTGAGAAGAAGAAAATGATAGCCTCTGTCAACAGACCGAGTGTCAGCATTGTGTTTGCTGCACCCGACCAGCCGAACAACGACATGTGGGTAAGTTTGAACAAAGCACCAACCAAAACGATGGATGCACCAATACCATAAACCTTAGCCATGAAGTTTTTGTACTTCTTGCTTTCTGAAAACTCTTTAAATGTCATATCTGTAATTTTTTAATTCTATTTTCTTTATTCTGAATGACGATTAATTGTAAACCCTTGATGACTTTGACGGGTTGTCGCCTTTCTGACGGCCGAGATAAGGCTGTATGCAGCGGAAGCCGATGTAGCACTTCGCTGTGTCCTGATACTCGTAGCTACGAGTCGTCACCTCGAGGTAGTAGGCGATGTCTTTCCACGAACCGCCACGGACCACTTTTCTCTTCATCACCGGGTCGTCGTTCTCGCTGGCATTGTAGCTGTACTGCGGGTTCATGTCCCACATCACGTTGTAAGCCGATGGGTCGAAAGCGCTCGATGTCCACTCCGACACGTTACCTGCCATGTCGTACAAGCCCCAGTCGTTGGCCGGATAATGTGCCACCACCACTGTGGTGAGGCCGCCGTCGGCGATGTAGTTACCGCGCGAAGGCTTGAAGTTGGCTTTCAGACAGCCTCTCTCGTTGCGTGCGTATGGGCCGCCCCATGGATATGGAGTCAGCTGATGACCGCCGCGTGCTGCCCACTCCCACTCAGCCTCGGTAGGCAGACGGAACTCCGAAAGTCCTGCCTGACCTTTATGCTTTGAGAGGTATTTGTTGAGCTTATCGGTACGCCATGCGCAGAAAGCGTTAGCCTGTCTCCAGTTGACACCCACAACAGGATAGTTGTCGTAGGCCGGATGCCAGAAATATTTCTCTGTCAACGGGTCGTTGAAAGCATACGAGTAGTCGTAGATCCATGCCAAAGTGTCGGGATAGATGTTGATGTCCTCGTTATGCACAAACACCGAACGGTCGGTCGAGCCCTGCGGACGGTTGGCGAAAGCACCGTTACGATAGTCGGCACCCTCCACAAACTCTTTCTTCGCAGCTGCTCTGTAGTCGATATAGCTGTAATGATAGATGAGCTTTCTGGCGTCGACTTCTTTCTTTCCGTAGAAACGCTCGCCTTCCGGGATGTACAGCTGTTCAAGAGCCTCTCTGTACTGCTCGTCGTCGCTGTGCCAGTCGATCTTCTCCTCCCAGTTGAGGATAGGCGTGTCGTAAGTCTCGCCTGTCTTCTTGTTCTGAGTGATGAGATACTTGTCGGGCTCAACCTCGCCAAGATATGTGCGGGCCAACGAGTCGCGGACATAATTCACAAATTCACGATATTCGTTATTTGTAATCTCAGTCTCATCCATAAAGAAAGCCGAAACGGAGATGGTCTTAGGCTGCGAGAAACTCGTTCCTGCAATATCCTGACCACCGGCACCCATGGTGAAGCTGCCCATAGGGACAAACACCATACCGTACGGGTCGGGTTGATAAAACGGCTTTGACTTCTTTCTGACGCCTACCAATTCTCCTTGATTGCTGCTGGAATTACTGCTTGATCCGCATCCGACAAGCATCAATGCTACTAGGCTAATTACCAAAAACTTTTTCATCATTATTTCCTTTTTAAAAAAGTGTCCAAAAGTATATTTTTTTTCTCAATTTTCGACAAAAACATTTCAACTTCGTTATTTTTTTATCAACAATTTCTATAAGTATCTGATACTCTTATAGATACGAGGCTGTTTATCCAAATCCAATTTGAAGTTATAACTGATCGAAACCTCGTGCGAACCGTGTAACTTCAGCCCCATAGTGTTGATATCATACGCGTAATTGATCTGAACTCCCTTAAACACAAAGCCAACAAGCACGTCGACAGACTCGCGATGTCTGTAGTTAACGCCAAAAGCTATCTTATTATTGTACCAAAATCGCGCTCCTACGTTAATTTGTGTCGAAGCGATATCGCTGAGTATCATCATCGAAGGGTTCAATCTGAACTTAGGATTGAAAAACTGATACTCATATCCCGCAGCGAGATAAAACGTTCGATCGCCAACAAAACTTGCACTTGTCGACGATTTGCCCTCAAGCGCCTTACCCTTTTTCTCGAGCAGACTCGTCGACGACAACGACACGTAAAACGTCTCAGGAACGGTATAAAACAAACCTAAATTAAAATCGACCAACATGTCGCTTTGCTCCTTCGTCGGGATGACAGGGTCGTTCTCGTCCAATGGATGTGCCTTCGTGAAATCGACGGTCCGGTTGTCCAGACTAAAGGCCAGACCGATACCCAAGGTACCCGGACCGAGGTCGAGATGATACGAATAACCGATGTTTACAGCTACGTTGTTCTCAAAACCCAGAGCGTCCTTCATCAACGAAAGACCGACACCGCCACCCAACACCTTGATAGGCATGTCGGCAGAAGCCAAAAACGTGACAGGTGACACTACCTCGCCGGTGAAATCGTCTTTAAAACCTGCCCACTGGTTGCGGTAGATACCCATGGCGTTGACGCCTTCACTCAAGCCGTAATAGCCCGGATTGATCACTGCATAAGAATTTTCGTAATAGGTGAACATAGGCGCCTGTTGTGCTCTTAACACATTGATCGCCAATATGTTAATCACCAAAAACGATATGTATTTTAACTTATGCATTGACTATTATAACGCCTTGTTTATCAATTTATTGCATCACCTTATTAATAATTGTCATCGGAAAAGCCTTATGATATCGTTGCCGTTAGCGTAAATCAGCAGCATGAGAAGGAAAATGAATCCTATCGTCGTGGCTCTTTCGAGGAATTTGTCGCTTGGCTTGCGGCCTGTCACCACTTCCCAGATGAGGAACAGCACGTGACCGCCGTCGAGTCCCGGTATCGGGAGTATGTTCATCACCGCGAGGATGATGCTCAGGAAGGCTGTCATACGCCAGAACTGCTCCCAGATAAAGCTGTCGGGGAAGATGCTTCCGATGGCTATGAAGCCACCGAGACTCTCGTAGGCGCCAGTGCTAGGCTTTACGATGAGTTTCAGCTGTTTCCAATAGTCGCTCAGCTCTTTGCCCGTCTTCTTGAAACCGCGTGGTATCGACTGCCAGAAGGTGTATTCTTTTGTCGAGACTTCCAGCATCTGCGCGGCATACACTCCTATCGTGGCATCGCCGCCCACGTGCACCGTCATGGTGATGGTGTCGTCGTCGCGGACGATGAGCATGGCCACATCCTGGTCGCGGTAGTCGCCGATAGCCTTCTTAAAGTCTTGGAAATAAGGCGTCGGCACCTCGTTGATGCCAATGATCCGGTCGCGTTCGACCATTCCTGCCTTCGCGGCATACGAGCCGTTGGCAAAGCCGCCCACCACGAAAGGCATACGCATGCTGAAGAAGGTGGTGCGAGCCTTAATCATCTGATTCACAGCGTCGGCGGGGAGCTCCACGCGCATGCTGTCGCCATCGCGCTCCACGTCGATGTATTTCGTGTCTTCAAGAAGCAAAACCATAGGAATCTGGCTGAAATCCTCGACATATCGGCCGTCGACGTTGAGAATCTTATCGCCGTCGCGCAGACCGAGATTGTAGCCCAGGCTGTCGACAGTGATGCCGTATTTGTTGACTTCAGCGGTCGAGATATACTGCTCACCGTAGCTTGCTATCAGTCCGATGTAGATGAGGAAGGCGAGCACCACATTCATAAACACACCTCCTATCATGATGATGAGACGCTGCCATGCCGCCTTGGTGCGGAACTCCCACGGCTGCGGCTCCTGTGCCATCTGCGCCTGGTCCATAGACTCGTCGATCATTCCCGCAATTTTGCAGTAACCGCCGAGCGGCACCCATCCAAGTCCGAACTCCGTTGAACTCTCGTCGCGACGCCAGTCGTCTTCCGGAAGAGTGTTTATGTCGATCTTCTCGTAGGTGTCACCAACCTTGATGTATTTTTCGGGCTCATTTTTGCAGAAAAACTTGAATTTCCACGCTCCGTTCACCTTTTTACATCTGAAAATCGAGAATTTCCAGTCGAAAAACATATAAAACTTCTCGACTCTCACTCCAAAAATACGCGATGCGATGAAATGCCCGAATTCATGGATGATTACGAGTATCGAGAGGGCTAAAAGAAGCTGTATGATTTTTATTAAAACCGTCATTTTTCTCTTTCTTTCTTTTAATAAAAATTTAAAAGTGCAAAAATACGAAAAATAATGGTATTAAGGTCAGAAAATTTTATTTTCCTTCAAAAGAGATGTAATCTTCGGGGTTAAGAGGCATGCCTTTGAACCACAATTCGAAATGAAGATGCGGACCTGTCGACGTGCTGCCACCGCCGCCGAGCACCGCAATAGCGTCGCCGGCTCTCACCATGTCGCCCTGACGACACAGCACCGTGGCGTTGTGTTTGTAGACCGACACTATGTTGCTATCATGTTGAATACCAACGGTATAGCCTCCTTCGTAACTCCAGTCGGAGAATATGACGGTGCCGTCGGCGGTGGCCTTGATGACGGCATCGGCGCCAGCTACCACATCGACACCGTAATGCTTTTTGTTGGCATTGAAACGATTCGTCACCAGACCGTTGATAGGCACGAAAAACATCGGCATCTCAAAATTCTTGGTGGCCAGATAAGGGTCGCCGATGGTGAGTTGCGACATCACCCTGATGCTGTCGATGTCGGTGTTCTCATCGTTGATGATTCGCTTGAGGTTCTCTATATACTGGTCTTTCTGACGAAACACCTCTTCGATGGAGTCGGCGCGGTGTTCCATGTTATAGACGCGTCGGTCGAGGGTGGCGTCGGTGTAGCCAGGGATGAATTCGCGCAGCGAAGTGAAGAATATCAGACATGTGGTTACAGTTATGAGTATCAAAGAGTAGACGATTATCCAAGTGGTGATTTTCATCTTACTCATGTTAAAACCGCCCTTTTCCTCATACGTGTCGGGGTGTATGATGACGATTTTAAACTTACTCTTGAAATTTTTAAACCAATTTTTCTTCATCTGCTTTCTAAAAATTCATTCCAAATTGAACCTTCCGGGCGTCTTGCCTTGCATCCCGCGGTAAAAATCCTCAATCATCGGCCAATCTTTATCGAAATCGCCGCTCGGCATGAACGAAGGGCCATAGCCGCAACGTTTTGTCTTGAAGTCGATAAACGCCAGCACTACAGGCACTTTTGCAAGTTCTGCTATGTAATAGAAACCGCGTTTCCATTTCTCGACACGCTTGCGGGTGCCTTCGGGAGTGATGACGACATGTATCTCGTCGTATCGATGGAAGACGACGGCCGTCTTTGCCACCATATTGTTTCCACGGCTGCGGTCGACGGGAATGCCGCCCATCCTTCGTAATCCCCAGCGTAATATGGGATTTTCGAAGAATTCTTTCTTCACCAGAAACTTCACTTGGCGCCCTTCCATCCAGAAGAAACAGCGACCTATCACGAAGTCTTCGATGCAGGTGTGCGGTGCCTCGATGATGACGCTTTTTTTCACCCCTTCGGGAAACTGTCCGACGAAGGTGAAGCCTCTCATTTTGAGGTAGTTACGACCGAACCATTTCTTGAAACTCATATGTCGATGTTAAGGCCGAGATCTTTTTTAAGTGTTATGACGTTGGGATTCATCTCCGCCATCTTCTCGAAACGGCTGCGGTCGGTGTATGCCACCTCTTCCTTCGGCTTCTCGACTATGTGATGCACCATCTTAAACTGGTTGTTGTCGAGCTCTTTTATGAGAAACTCGCGCAACGCTCCCATGTTATCTACATCTTTGATAACCAATATGTTATCAATCTGATAATGTATCTCCGAGTCGTCTTTCAGCGTGGGTTCGTATTTGCAGATGCCGGCCACGAAATTCGGCGACTTGTTTTTGCGTGTCTCACCGAACTTCTTCCACGCCTCGACCAGCATCTCCTGCGTAAAAGGGCTGTTTTTATCCTCCATCGGAGCCTCTTCGGCTTTTTTCTTCGTCCCCTCGTCGAGAATCGATATCGTTCCAGCTCGTTTCACTCGCTGGACCGGCGCCGCCGCAGGTTTCTCAGCAGGCTTTTCGACAGGTCTCTCGGCCGGTTTTTCCGGCACGGACGCCGCATGCGACGTCCCTACAACAGGCTGCGGCGGCGCCTGCTGAACCTGAGGTTGAGGCTGAATCGGTTGTTGTATCGGCTGCTGTATAGACTGCTGCATCGGCTGTACCAGTTGTTGTGGCACCATCTTCAGCAACGCTATCTCCAGATGCAACCGCTTGTTATTCGCACTACGGAAGTTGATGTCGCATTCGTTGGCGATATCCAGTGCCTTCAGCAGGAAATCAGTGCTGCACCGCTCAGCCTGCTTGGCGTAGCGGGCTTTGAGCTGGTTGCTCACCTCCATCAGATCCACGACGCGCTGGTCCTTGCCTAACAGCAAGTTCCTCAGATGGTTCGCCATGCCCTGGATGAAGTTTTGCGGGTCGAAACCCTTGTTCATAACCTCATTCAACAACAGCAGCACCGAGTTGATGTCGTTGGCCAGAATGTTCTCCACCATCCCGAAGTAATACTCGTAGTCGAGCACATTGAGGTTGTTGATGACATCCTTATACGTTATATTATTACCCGAGAAGCTCACCATCTGGTCGAAAATCGACAGCGCGTCGCGCAGCGCTCCGTCGGCCTTCTGCGCTATGATGTTGAGCGCCTCCTCCTCTGCCGTCACGCCTTCCTTGGCGGCGATGTTCTGCAGATGTTTGGTGATGTCTTCAACCGTAATACGTTTAAAATCAAAGATTTGGCACCTCGACAAGATCGTCGGCAGGATCTTGTGCTTCTCAGTCGTGGCAAGTATGAACTTGGCATACGCCGGCGGCTCCTCGAGGGTCTTCAAAAATGCGTTGAAAGCCGAGCTCGACAGCATGTGGACCTCGTCGATGATATACACCTTGTATTTACCTATCTGAGGAGGGATGCGCACCTGGTCGATGAGAGCTCGGATGTCGTCGACGCCGCTGTTTGAAGCGGCGTCGAGTTCAAAGATATTGAACGACGCATTGTTGTTGAAACTCACGCATGACTCGCATTCGTTGCACGCCTCCATATCCTCGGTAGGATTCAGGCAGTTGATGGTCTTCGCCATAATACGCGCGCAGGTGGTCTTACCCACACCACGTGGGCCGCAAAACAGGAACGCCTGCGCCAAAGTGTTGGTGCGTATGGCATTCTGCAAGGTCGAGGTGATGGCCTGTTGACCCACGACGCTGTCAAATGTCGACGGCCTGTATTTTCGTGCCGATACAATAAAATTTTCCATTCAAAAAACAGCCTTTTATTCAGCTTGTAAAAATACAAAAAATTTGTCAAATTATTGCACTTATATATAATTTTTTTGAAAAAAAGCCCGTTATACCAACGAATTTGTTATTTTTGCAGTTTCGGATATTAGGCAAAGAAAGAAATGAGAGTTAAATCATATAGAGTATTCGGATTTTTAACTATCTTGCTGACTATCATAATGTTAGCATCGTGCTCCACAAAGAAAAACAAGTGGAACCGACGCGTGTGGCATAACATGACAAGCCATTATAATGTGTGGTGGAACGGCAACGAGAGCATGAAAAACGGCGAAAAAGCGCTCCGCGAGGCGGCTCAGGACGACTACACCAAGACGCTGCCGGTGTTTAACTACGGCACCAAAGAAAACGCCCTGGCACAGTACTCAGCCATGGACCGCACCATCGAGAAGGACGCCATCTGCATCCAGAAACACTCGATGCGCTTCAACAACACCGAATACGTGCGCTGGATTGACGACGCCTTCATCGACATGGGTAAGGGTCATTTCTACAAACAAGACTACGTGCCCGCGCGCCGCACCTTCGACTACGCAGCTACACAATACCGCAACAGCGCCGACCGATGGACAGCAACTCTCTGGCTCGCAAAGACTTACATCGCCACAAAACAGTTTGAGAAAGCCGAAGCCATGCTGCAGTCGATACTCGTGGCAATGGACAACGAAGACGAGAAGATTCCGCGTTACGTGCGCACCAACATCGACCTGGTGTATGCCGACTATTACATCGCCATGGGCAATGAAGACGAAGCTGTGAAATATCTGCGTAGCGCCCTCATCACCACCCGCGGCAAGTACTACAAGAGCCGCGCGATGTTCATCCTCGGTCAGATCTACCAGAAACATGGCGACAAGCCCCGCGCCACCGAGCAGTATAAAAACGTCATCCGCAAACACCCGTCATACGAGATGACATTCGAGGCACAGATGAACCTCGCCCGCTGCTACGACGCCGACACCGCCACTATCATGAAGATGCTCAACAAGATGCTCAATGACCGCAAGAACACCAACTTCAAGGATCGCATCTACTACGCCATGGCCGACGTGGCACTCGACAACAGCAACGTGGCCGACGGAGTGAAATATCTGAGAAAATCAGTGGCGGCAAGCACCAACAACAACGCACAAAAGATAAAATCGTCGCTCGACGCGGCACACATACTGTTCAGCAACAACGACTACATCCTCAGTCAGGCCTACTACGACACCGCCGTGATGACGATGGACCGCACCTACCCCGGCTACGACAGCCTGCTCAACCTCTCAGTGATGCTCACCGACCTCGTGAGCAACCTCACAGTGTATAAGACTCAGGACAGCCTGCTGCGACTTGCCGACATGGACTCGATTCACCGTAACGAGATCATCGACAAGGTGATTGCCGACTATCAAGAGGAGCAGAGACGACTCGAAGAACAGCGCGAGATACAGAAACAGATAGCCCTCAACGGCGGCAACGAGCCTACCAACACAATGCCCGACGCCAACGAAGGCAATTGGTATTTCTACAACACAGTCACCCGTAACCGCGGCATGAACGACTTCAAGACGAAGTGGGGCAACCGCATGCTCGAAGACTACTGGTTTATCTCTAACAAGCAGAGCCTGATTCAGGATCAAGAGGAGAACCTTGAAGAGCTTTCAGAAGAAGAGATCGCAATGCTGAGCGACGAAGAACGCGCCAACTACCTGCAGGCGATGGAGATCAAAAACGACACCGCACAATATACGCCTCTCGACCGCGGCTATTATCTGAAACAGATTCCTTTCACGCAGAGCGCTAAAGACCAGGCTAACCAGCAGATCGCGGAGGCTCTCAACAACCTCGGCTTCATATACTACAGCGACCTTCAGGACTACCCGCATTCAATAGAGGCTTACACCGAGCTCACCGAACGCTATCCCGACAACAGCAACGAGGTGTCGGCCTGGTATTACCTCTATAAAATGCATAGCAGCCGCAACGAGACCGCCGATGCTGATAAATACAAAAACCTTGTCTTGACGAAATATCCCGATTCAAATCAGGCTAAGATCATCCTCGATCCTGAATATTTCATCAAGGCTTATGAGCGAGGCGCCGAGGCTGAGCAGCTTTACGCCAAGACCTTTGAGGCTTATCAAAACGGTCAGTATCAGCGTGTTATGATGAATGTGAAGAAGGCCCGCCAGCAGTATCTCGACGACACGCTTTACATGCCGCGCTTCGAGTTCCTGAACGCCATATCGCTGGGTTACGTCGAAGTGGTCGACTCTATGGCCTACTCGCTTCTCCGACTCATTCAGACATATCCGCAGAGCAGCATCAAGCCGTTTGCATTGGATGTGCTGCTGAAAGCCAACGACATGTACAACCTCGGTCTGAACATCGAGAGCGCACGTCCGAAAGACGAGCAAGTGGTGGAGAAAGAGTCGCCTTACACCTTCAGGCCTAACGACGAGTATTTCGTGCTTGTGATAGCCAACAAGAAGGTGCGTACCAACCCGTTGAAGGTGCGTATCAGCGACTTCAACAAGAACAATTTCCGTATGGATCAGCTGAAGATCAAAAACATGATGCTCAACAAAGACGACTCCATGCTGACCATCGAGAAATTTGATAATGTCAACAAAGCCATTGACTATCAGACGTCTATGTTCCTCACCGATTATATCTTCGGCGGCATAGATCCTGACAATTATAAGGTATTAATTATCTCGGTGTCGAATTATCCTATCTTCTACCAAGAGAAAAACGTAGAAGAATATCTGGATTTCTGGCATCAATATAACAAATAAAGCTATGAGTTCAAACAATCAAGAATCACCTGTAAGAAACAACCTTATCGGTAACGGCACAACCATCAAAGGTGAAATCACCGCAACTGGCGACATCCGCGTCGACGGCACCATCATCGGAACGATGAAATCGACTGGCAAAGTCGTCATCGGACAGCAAGGCATAGTCGAAGGCGACATCGTATGCAACAGCGCCGACATCTCTGGCCGCGTGAAAGGCACAGTGAGAGTCGAAGAACTGACAACCTTGAAGTCGACATCTCGTCTCGAGGTGGAACTTTACACCAAGCAGCTGTTCATCGAGGTGGGCGCCATCTTCACAGGCAAATGCGATATGTCGCAGAAAGTGGCTGAAACTCCTAAGAAATGAACAAATTCGTAAAACAGCTGTGTATACTGACGCTGGTGGTCATAGTGGCGTCGGTGTTCATGCGTGCCCAGCTCACGGTATGGTGGCCAGCAATAGTCGGGTTTTTCTTCATCGTGAGTATGATAGTTTTTTATTTTGCCGATAAGGCGAAAAAGAAAGACATGCGCAGGTTCACCAACTTCTACATGGGCGCTACGGTGGCGAAAATGGTGATATATCTGACAATAATTTTGATTTACGCCATCAGTTTTAAGGACGACGCCAAGCGTTTTGCGGTGACATTCCTCGTCTATTACCTGGTTTACAGCATTTTTGAGACTTATAAACTCGCAAAAAAAGATAAGAAAAACGAATGAATAACAACGAAATTATCGGTTACGAGAAAATCGAGCATTATAATCCTGAGCGTACGCAGAAACTGATGGAACACTACAGAGCCATTCTGCAACTTTTGGGCGAAGACCCTGATCGAGAAGGCCTTCTGAAGACTCCAAAACGCATGGCGAAATCGATGCAGTTTCTGACACAGGGTTACAGCATGGACCCTATGGAGATTCTGCTTTCGGCAAGGTTCAAGGAAGACTACCGTCAGATGGTGATAGTCAAAGACATAGAGCTGTTTTCGATGTGCGAACACCATATGATTCCGTTCATAGGAAAGGCACACGTGGCATATATCCCTAACGGATACATCACCGGATTGAGCAAGATTGCAAGAGTGGTCGAGGTCTACGCGCGCCGTCTGCAGGTGCAGGAACGTCTCACCACCCAGATCAAGGAAGCCATCAACGAGGCACTGCATCCGCTGGGAGTGGCTGTCGTCATCGAGGCACGTCACCTCTGCATGTGCATGAGAGGCGTGCAGAAGCTTAACTCGGTCACCACGACATCAGATTTTGTCGGTGCTTTCGAGCGCGGCGAGACAAGAGCGGAATTTTTAAATTTAATTGGAACAAATTTACATTAATTTTTTATGAAAGCATATGTATTTCCTGGACAAGGAGCTCAATTTGTAGGAATGGGAAAAGATCTCTACGAGAGATTCCCGAAGGCAAAGGAAATGTTTAACAAAGCCAATGATATCCTGAAATTCAACATAACAGAGATAATGTTTGAGGGTACCGACGAGGACCTGCGTCAGACTAAGGTCACGCAGCCGTCGATTTTCCTGCATTCAGTGATATTGGCAACGATGTTGGGCGACGATTTCAAACCCGACATGGTGGCCGGACACTCGTTGGGTGAGTTCTCAGCCTTGGTTGCCAACCAGACTCTGACTTTTGAAGACGGCTTGAAGCTCGTGTCGCAGCGTGCCATAGCCATGCAGAAGGCCTGCGACGCCAACCCGGGCACCATGGCGGCCATCATCAACCTCGACGACGAGAAGATTCGCCAGATTTGCGAATCAATCGACGAGGTGGTGGTACCGGCCAACTTCAACAGTCCTGGTCAGGTGGTCATCTCGGGCAGCGTGAAAGGCATCGAGATTGCTTGCGAGAAGATGAAAGAAGCCGGCGCAAAACGCGCTCTGCCGCTGAAGGTGGGTGGCGCATTCCACAGCCCGCTGATGGAGCCGGCACGCACTGAGCTAGCCGAGGCTATCCAGAAGACCAAGTTCGTGAAAGGCATCTGCCCTGTGTATCAAAATGTTACAGGTCAGGCCGTGACCGACCCTGAGATCATCAAGGCTAACCTCATCAAGCAGCTCACAGCACCTGTGTGCTGGACACAGACTATGGAAAACATGATCGCCGCCGGTGTCAACCAGGTGATCGAGGTCGGTCCGGGCACAGTGCTTCAGGGCTTGTTCAGAAGGCTGAATCCTAACATCGAGTTGTCAAGCGCAGCAATATGATGAAACACAAGCACTTAGCACCTGTCTACCTTGCCTTGGCCGTCGCTTTCGGCGTGCTGCTGGGCATCATCATTTCGCGTTCGAACAATGCGAACAAGACCTTTATCAACAGAGGCAGCGATATGAATCTGGTCGACAAGGTGTTTTATCTGCTTGAAAATGAATATGTTGACACTGTCGACGTCAAAAAACTGGAAGTCGAGGCGGTGAACACCGTCATCGACAAGATGGACCCGCACAGCGAGTATTTCGAGCCCGAGGTGCTTGAGGAAGTCAACGAGGACCTGCAAGGCAGCTTCGAGGGCATTGGTGTGACGTTCAGGATCGAGAAAGACACCGTCACCATCATCAGCACCATCAAGGGCGGACCGTCGGAGAAGGTCGGCATCAAGGCTGGCGACAGGCTTGTGTACGTCAACGACAGCCTCGTGGCAGGTGTCAGCATTAATAATAATAAGGTGATGAAGCTCCTCAAGGGTCCGCGCGGCACCAAGGTCGACGTGAAGATGTTCCGTCGTGGCGTCGACGGGCTTTTAGACTTCACAATTACTAGAGATGTCATCCCGACTTACAGCGTCGACGTGGCTTATATGCTCGACGCCACGACGGGTTACATCAAACTGCAGAAGTTCAACGCCACCACGCACAAGGAGTTTGTCAACGCGGTGAAGAAGCTGCAGAAGCAAGGCATGAAGGAATTGATCTTCGACCTTCGCGACAACGGCGGCGGCTATCTCTCCGAGGCGGTGGAGATCGCCGACGAGTTCCTGCCTAAGGGAAGCCTCATCGTCTACACCCAAGGCGAACACCGCGACCGGCAGTACATCTTCGCGCGCCGGCACGGTATGTTGGAAGAAACTCCTGTCAAAGTGTTGATCGACGAAGGGTCAGCGTCAGCCTCCGAGATAGTGGCCGGCGCGCTTCAAGACAACGACAGAGGAACCATCATCGGACGCCGTTCGTTCGGTAAAGGCCTGGTGCAGGAGCAGTTCGACCTCGGCGATGGAGCAGGCTTGAGACTCACCGTGGCACGTTATTACACTCCGACGGGACGTTGCATACAGAAGCCTTATGACGGCGACAGGGAGAAATACATCCTCGAGGCATACGACAGGTATGACTCCGGCGAGATGTTCAGCGCCGACAGCATTCATTTTGCCGACTCGTTGAAGTATATAACACCGGGAGGCAAGACCGTCTACGGTGGCGGAGGCATCATGCCCGACATCTACGTGCCGCTGAAACAGGACTCGACAGAATATTTCTTCAACAAGATCGTCAACGCGAGCATAGTGTATCAGTATGCATTCGACTATTCCGACGCTCATCGCGATGAGATTTTGAGATATGGCGACGAAAGGAATTTCGACAAGAGTTTCAAGTTCACCGATAAGATGTGGAACGAAATCTTGAAAGAGGCGAAAGAGAAGAACATCACCGGCACTGAAGAGCAGAAAAATGTGGCTAAAGCGAAAACCGATCAGCTGTTCAAAGCATACGTGGCGAGGAACATTTTTGGTGACGAGGCGTTCTATCCGTTATACGAGCCGATGGACGAAATGTTGAAAGAATGTTTAAAAAATTAATTTTTTGTAATTCATAATAAAAAAAGTTGTATTTTTGCACCCCGAATTGGATAAAATGAAGAACGAAGAGCATATTTTCACAATTCCATTGGCAGGCTTGCCGTTCGGACATACTGATTATCAATATGTTATAGATGACAAGTTCTTTGAAGAGAGAGATTATTCGGAGGTGAAAAAAGGAGTTGTGAACCTTCATTTGGGCGTCGAAAAAATGGAAACCATGTTCGTTTTGACGTTAAAATTTGAAGGAAAAGTGGTTCTTCAGTGCGACAGATGCGGTGATGACTATGAGCAGGAGGTGAAAAATTCGGCCGAGGTTTACCTGAAATACGGTAGCGAGAAGGGCGATGAGAAGAACGACGACGTCATCATCATTACAAAGAACGACAGTGAGTTCGATTTGAGTGATTTGATTTATGAGTACATCATTCTGTCGCTCCCGATTCACAGAACGCACGACGACGAGAGCTTGTGCAACCAGGAAGTCCTGGCAAAACTGCACAACTTCTCTCAGTCGGAGGCGGAAAACGAGGATGACGAAGAGAATCCTTGGAAACAAATGATGAAAGATTTGAAAAATAGAATAGATAAGTAATAATTAAAAAATAGTGTAAAATGGCACATCCTAAACGAAGACAGTCTCATACAAGAGGCGCGAAAAGAAGAACTCACTACACAGCTGAGGTTCCAACACTGGCAACATGCCCGGTAACAGGCACAATCCACGTATATCACAGAGCATACTACGTTGACGGCGACCTTTATTACAAAGGAAAGCTCGTCATGGAAGGAGCAAAGAAATAAACAAAGAAAATTTTTTTCATAATCTTTATATTGTTTTTCCCCGCCTATCGTGTATAGGTGGGGTTTTTTATTGCCGCCTGAAAACAAAAAAAGACCCCCGATTGCCGGAGGTCTTCATTACCATGCTCGTTTTCGCAAAAATGTCATTCTTTTGTGAATCTGACAACGTTATCGCCGAATTTTGCGATATACAAGCCTGCTGAAAGCTCGCTGATGTTGATTGATTCAGTGTCACTGACGTTGACAACCTTCACCATGACGCCGATAGCATTGTAGATGCTGACTTCTGTGGTGTTCTCAAGACCTCTGATGTAAAGCACATCGTTGGCTGGGTTAGGATACACTGACACAGCATCTAATAAGTTCTCGCCAACACTTAAGTTGCCGCTAATATATATATCATCAACATACCAACCGTGACCGTCTTGTCCTGTGTATTTGAATGCTACATATATGTTTTGACCTGCAAAAGCCGAGAGGTCGATACTTACATAATACCATGAGTCCATTGGATTTGACTGTGTCC
>Ga0265298_10001683_pt1 | contig 32479 bp, 22 predicted proteins | sample AusTroGonzalo_MG_3_FD_193486 | JGI IMG/M metagenome (GOLD analysis project Ga0265298, IMG submission 193486) | Bovine rumen microbial communities from tropical cattle in Woodstock, Queensland, Australia - Gonzalo_01 | ecosystem: Host-associated > Mammals > Digestive system > Stomach > Rumen ... | reverse complement strand
GCCAGAGTATCATAGACAATGCGCTTAAGGTCATCGGCGGGGATATCCTCGCCAAAAAATGCCTTGGCAACCTCAAATGACATCTCCTGGAATGTCATCTTGTCTATGTTCTCAAAGAACTCCTTGTCCAGCTTGTTAAGGCGCTCAGGCATGTAGAGACCGCGGTCAGGAGCAAGTCCGCGAACCACTGCGTCACGCAGGGTCACGTCATCGGACTTATGGTTTGTGCTGTAGTATTTCATTTCAATGATAGGAATATCTTGGTGAATTCTGTGCCCTCAATGTTGCCGTAGCCGCCCTGCTTGCAAGACTCCTCGTCAAAGGCGGTAACGCTGTCAGCCTCCATTCCAGGGGCATAGATAAGGAACGGAATGGGGTCCGATGTGTGCGTGCGGTGTGCGCAAGGCGTCGGGTGGTCAGGCAGCACTGCTATGGCTACCGGCTCGTTCCACTTGCTTACCTCCTCATAGATGGGACCTATCAGGCGGCTGTCCAGATCCTCGACAGTGCGGTTCTTAAGGGTAAAGTTGCCCTCATGACCGGCCTCATCGGGGGCCTCAACGTGCACATATACAAAGTCATCGGTCTTAAGGGCATCGATGGCTGCCTGTGCCTTGCCCTCGTAATTGGTATCAAACAGGCCTGTTGCGCCCTCCACGTCAATCACCTTCATGCCGGCGTAGTGACCTATTCCCTTGATAAGGTCCACGGCCGATATCACCGAACTCTTGCGGACATTGGGATAGAGCTCACTTAGTGGCTGCATTGACGGACGGTAACCGGGTGACCAGGGCCAGATGCTGTTGGCGGGGTCCTTGCCTTCTGCAACACGCTTAAGGTTGACGGGATGCTTGGACAGTATCTCCTGTGAACGCAGTATGAGGTCGTTCAAAAGGTCGGCTGTAGGCTGGGCATCAGGGGTGGCTGCCTTGACCATGAGGTCGCGGAACGGCTGTCCCGGTACATCATGAGGCGGAGTGCAGATAAGCTCCTTGCGGCCACCGTCTATAACCAGAAGATGGCGGTACTGGATTCCGGTATGGAAATGAACGCGGTCTGAACCGAGTTCCTTGTCTAACGCTTTGATAAGTTCATCGGCCTCAGGGGTTGTAATGTGTCCGGCTGAGTGGTTCTTGATAAGACCGTTTTCTATGCAGATGATGTTGCAGCGCATACCCATCTGTCCGGGTTTTATGTCAACGCCTATGTTAGCGGCCTCAAGCACGCCTCGGCCCTCGAATGACTTGGTAACGTCATAGCCCATGACGGTCATGTTGGCCACCTCACTTCCGGGGTGGAAACCGTCGGGCACGGTTTTGAGCATACCTGTGCGACCCTTGCGCGCAAGCATGTCCATGTAGGGCTTGCGGGCATTCTGGAGTATGGTCTTACCGCCGAACTCCTTGACAGGCCAGTCGGCCATTCCATCGCCCAGGATGATTATGTACTTCATGTTATTTGGAAAAGGATTAGAATCAAATGTTTGCAATACTCATGATATCGGCAAATACACCGGCAGCGGTAACTGCGGCGCCTGCTCCATAACCCTGAATCATCATAGGATACTCCTTGTAACGTTCAGTTGTAAGCAGGATTATGTTGTTGCTGCCCTGCAGGTTGTAGAACGGATGGTACTTGTTGACCTCGGCCAGCGCGATGCTTGCCTTGCCGTTCTCAAGACGTGCCACAAAGCGCATACGCTTGCCCTCCTTCTCAACACGGGCGCGGCGCTGCTCAAAGTCGGCATCCAGCTTGGGAAGTTTCTTCCAGAACTGATCAATCGTGCCGTCAAACAGCTCCTGCGGTATAAACAGGTCACTCTTAACATCGCTTTGCTCAATGGCGTAACCGCTCTCACGGGCCAGGATGACCAATTTGCGCAGCACATCCTTACCGCTCAGGTCGATACGCGGATCGGGCTCGCTGTAACCCTTCTCCTTGGCCAGGCGGATAGTCTGGCTCAGAGGAATATCGGCACTCAGGGTGCTGAATATGAAGTTAAGCGTACCGCTTACCACAGCCTCGATCTTAAGGATATGGTCACCGCTGTTAATCAGGTCGTTGATGGTGTTGATGACCGGCAGGCCTGCGCCCACGTTGGTCTCAAACAGGAACTTGACACCGCGGCGGCGTGCAATCTTCTTGAGTTCCAGATACTTGTCATATTCCGATGAAGCCGCAATCTTGTTTGCAGCCACAACCGATATGTTATGGTCCAGGAAATCCCGGTACAGGCCAGCCACCTCGGCGCTTGCTGTACAATCCACAAACACGGAGTTGAATATGTTCATGCCTATCACCTCATCGCGCAGGATCTGGATGTTGCTGGCTGGAGCCTTCTCCAACTGCTCACGATACGTGTCCAGATTTATGCCCTCACGGCAGAACATAGCTTTCTTGCCGCGTGCAATACCCACCACATTCAGCTTGAGTCCGCGCTCCTGCATCAGTTTCTCGCGCTGTCCGCGGATCTGCTCCAGCAGGCTGCTGCCTACGGTTCCCACACCGCAGATGAACAGGTTCAGAACCTGATACTCGGACAGGAAAAATGAGTCATGGATTACGTTGAGTGACTTGCGCAGTGAACTCTTCTGTACCACGAATGATATGTTGGTCTCGGATGCACCCTGGGCGCAGGCAATCACGTTGATACCGTTACGTCCCAGCACGCTGAACAGTTTACCGGCAATACCCGGACTGCGTTTCATGTTCTCACCCACGATTGCCACAGTGGCCAGGTCCATCTCGGCCGATATGGGAAATATGGCCCCAAGCGCAATCTCCTTGCTGAACTCCTTGTTCAAAAGCTCGCAGGCGGGAGCTGCGTCCTCATTACGCACACCGATTGACGTACTGTTCTCGGACGATGCCTGTGATACCAGGAACACGCTGATACCGTTCTCGGCCAGCGTCTTGAATATGCGGTAGTTCACACCTATCACACCCACCATACCGAGACCGCGCATGGTGATAAGTGCGGTGTTGCCTATGCTGGATATACCCTTGATGGCCTTTGTTCCGGCGGGAAGCTCTTTCACTATCTCCGTGCCGCGGGCCGTGGGGTTGAAGGTGTTCTTTATCAGAATGGGGATGTTCTTCTGGCATACAGGATAGATGGTAGGCGGATAGACCACCTTTGCGCCAAAGTTGCAGAGCTCCATTGCCTCCACGTAACTCAGCTCATCTATGGTGTATGCGGTCGAAATGACGCGGGGATCGGCTGTCATGAATCCGTCCACATCGGTCCATATTTCCAGGACATCGGCATCCAGTGCTGCCGCAATCAGTGATGCGGTGTAGTCCGATCCGCCTCGGCCCAGGTTTGTAACCTCACCGGTCAGGGCATCGGACGAAATGAATCCGGGTGCCAGGCCCTTGTGGGGCATATCCTTGAATGTTTCGCGGATAAGGCGGTATGTAAGGTCGCTGTCTATCGCGTGGTTATGGGCGTTGTGCTCGGTCTTTATGAATTCGCGTGAGTCATAGAGCTTTATGTCATCTATGAGTTGCGCCACAATCTGCGATGACAGACGCTCGCCGTAGCTCACGATGGTATCCATGGTCTTTTCCGACAGGTCGTGCAGCAGGTACAGGCCCTGCATGATCTCCTTGAGTTCACCAAAGAGTTTGCGCACCTGAGCGTACGCTTTGCGGCGGCGCTCGGGCACAATCACATCATGTATCATCTGCTCGTGACGGGCCAGCATAGCCTCTGTCTCGGCCTCATACTGACGCTCGCCCTTAGCAGCCATCTTGGCTGTGGCAATGAGTTTATCGGTGATTCCGCCAAGGGCCGAAACCACTACTATCACATCATCCTGCTGTGACTCAACAATCTGCTTAAGGTTGGTAATGCTCTCCTTGGATCCAACGGACGAGCCACCGAATTTTAGAACTTTCACAGTAACAACATTTTTTCAAACTGCAAAAGTACTCTTTTTTCTGCAAATGCTACCAAAGGGGACGGTTCTGTTTGGTAGCATTTTTAAATAGCTTCCATTTTTAAAAATGTTTCTAAACAAGAATCAACTTCACATCCCGAAAATGCTACCAAACAGAACCGTCCCCTTTGGTAGCATTTGTGCTATTTGCAGAGCTGTTGTGCGGCTAAAACTAAGAACATGTAATGTGATGAGCCGCCGCCCAGAACGTACTCGGTCTGCTGCCACAGGTAGGGCCAGGTAAGCAGTTCCGGGAAATCGGGACGGATCATTGCGGTACCCGATATCACGCCGCCGGGGATATAGCTCCAGTCAGCGCGGTTCAGGCCGTAGCCCACGGTTGCCGACTGTGCGCCTACTCCCGATGCAAACGATGCCTGGTTGCTGCCGGGATGGCATCCCAGCACAAAATTAAGGGCACTGAGCATGGGATTTATGTCAAATATATCGGGATATGCCGATACAAGGAAGTACTGCTGGTAACCGAATGACTGGATATCCCATCCTGCACCCCAGATTGAGGGCTGGTAAGGTACGCCGTACGGAGTGGCGGCAGCCTGACGCTGTATGCCTGCAGGGACGTTCTTGAGAGCCTCCTCAAACGCATCTTTCCAGGCTTTTGCCTCGCTGTCATTCCTGAGAGTCCCGAACTTCTTGGCCACACGGCACAGATACCAGGCGTTACGCTGGATACCGCGTATTATATTGCTCTGGTTGGCAATAAGATAGTCGCGATACACCTTGTCATTCGTAGCCAGGTAGAGTTCGGCCGAGAGCTGCGTAAGGTCTGTGGCACGCATGCCGCGCCCCAACGGCTGTTGTGACTGCTCGGCAATCTCATTGTAAATGGCCTTGGCAAAGTCCAGGCAGTGTGTGGCCAGCGTATCATTGAATCCCTTGAGCACGCGGTACGATGCAGTCATTCCGGCTGCTGCCGATACGGCACGGCCGGGATTGTTCTCGGTAAATATCCATCGGTCATCATCGTTGCCAATCCTGCCGTCGGTCATGGCAGCGGCATCGCCCAGCAGCACATACTGGCGCAGGCTGTTACAGATGATTCCGCGATACGGGCGGCCCAGCGCCAGCCATGAGTTGATTACCGTAAGGGCACCGTTCTCAACCTGCTGCAGCATGTCATTCTTGCCGTCAGGCTGATGAATTTCACAGATATGGTTCACCTGGTCTATGGAAGTAACGTCAATATCGGGTTTGAAAGCCTCATATGCCAAAGAGAGTATGTAAGACTCACCTGCCTGTGACTCAATACGCAGGTCAAAGTCACCCGCATCATGCCAGCCGCCTATGTTCACGCCGGGCACCTTCTGCAGCGGTTCATACTTGGACAAGCCGGGACGCTGGTCATAGCCGTCAATATGATTGTAGGGCGGAGCCATAAGAGCATCATCCATATGGCAGGCATCGTGCCAGACCTTATACTTCTCGTTAACGCGCATATGACACATCTGCACAGGCAGGAAATATTCAATCACCGGCTGCCATACACCACGGTCAAATATGGTGTTTGATATGCCGAACACAGGCGATTCGCTTCCGTCATACTTGAGCTGGTACAGCCCCTCCTGCCTTACATCCGAGAAATCCACATGCAGATAGTTGTAACGCAGGAATGCACCCCACTCCTTAGGTGTTATGTCCTTAACCTTGACAGGCCCCTGATCCGATATACGGTACAGTGTGCAGGGCTTGCTTGCCGTATTCTTGGCACGGGCATCCATTTCAATCACAGCCACCTTATTCTGGGCGGGCATATAACCCACCTGCGATGTCTGAATCACGGGCTTGTACATCCAGTCCTCGGTTACAGCAGGCTTGATAAACCATTTGATTGCACCCTTGGTGGCTCCGGCCGGGACCTCAGACCGCAGCACGAACCAGCCGTTGTTGTGGTTCATGCGTCCGTCATAAAGCTTGAGTTCAGTACTGCCCAGGCTCTCTACTGTCAGGCGGTACAGGTTGTCATCGGGACGCGATGTGAACTTGCGGCCCACAGCATACGGAGTGGATATTATGTCATCGGCACGTACGGGATTGAACACAGCGGGATCACCCAGGAAATGGTCGCGGTCTATCTTTGACCCGCGTCCGGTGTGGAAATCACCTATATGCTCCAGATTGCTCTTGGGGGTATCTACAGGCCCGTTAGGCTGCTGCGGATATATGCCGGACTTGCCGTCCATAATCCAGGGCTTGCCGAACAGTATGCCCGGAAAGAACTCAAAGTTGAATCCCACCTTGCCCAGAAACTCCTTTGGTACAGGCTGCTCCAGGTCAACTGTCACCATCACGCCCTCTTCAACGCCCTCAACACGGACTGAGTAACGCAGCTGCAGATCCGGGTAAAGCATGGGGTTGAAACCCGTCTCATGCTTTGAAGAATCGGGATAGCTGAGCCATGTGGTTATGGCGTTGTCTTCGACAGTACGGCGGCCCTGCTTGGGCAGCGGCTGCCATTGTCCGGGCGTAGCTTCCAGACGCAGATCACCGTTAGTGGCTATGCGCACACCGTTCATGATCACGCACACACCCGCCTGATGTCCCTCGGGATAGGTATCCTGGAAAGCCATGATGTTTATACCCGATTTTTCAAAATAACCGCGCTCCCCTATCTTGAAAGCATCGGCATTAACCTGAACAAAAGGAATAAAAGCCCCTAAGGCCCAAATAGCAAGTCTTTTCATATCAATAAGGTTAGTAATTTTCTTTTCTGCAAACTTATATAAAATCCCCCGATATTTGGTTATATTTGTACCACTAACCGACATTTACTATGCACCAGAACTTACATTCCCGATTAGCAATCATTGTACTGCTGATTGCAGCAACTACCGTTAATGCGCAGAACCACAGGCCGCAGACCACTTACAAGACTGAGCGTGACATACCTTACCGTGAAGCCGATGCCGGTGAATACGCCCGTGAACGTTGCCTTCTGGATTTCTATTATCCCGAGAACGTGAAGGATTTCCCCACCGTGGTTTGGTTCCACGGAGGCGGAATTGAAGGTGGCAACAAAGAGATTCCGGCCGCATTGCAAAACAGCGGCATGGGTATAATCGGCGTAGGTTACCGCCTGCTGCCCAAAGCCACAGTCTATCAAGCAATCGATGATGCCGCAGCCGCAGTGGCATGGGCGTTCCACGAAGTTGAAAAACGGGGAGGAAGTACCAGGAAAATATTTCTGGCCGGTCACTCAGCAGGAGGTTATCTGCTTGATATGGTAGTCCTTGACAAGCACTATCTTGAAAAATACGGTGTTGATGCCGACAATATAGCTGGAGTCTTTCCGTACAGCGCGCAGGTGATAACCCACTACAACGTCCGTAAGCAGACCGATGTAGGTCCATTACAGCCCCGCATAGACGATACTGCTCCACTTTATCACGTGCGCAAACTGCCCATGCCCATGCTTATACTGTCAGGTGACCGTGAGCTTGAACTCTACGGTCGATACGAGGAGCAAGCCTATTTCTACCGAATGATGAAACTAAACGGCTGTGAGAACATCTACCTGTACGAGTTTGACGGACACGACCACAATAACATGCCCGGTCCCGCCCACACCGTAACCAAGCGCTTCATCCAGGCCATCGCCAACGGTCGTCCTCTCCCCGAACGCTGATTTTTCCAAAGCGAAAAAAACACTATCTTTGCGCAAACCTCCGGAATATGGGTAAAAGGCAAAAGATAGAGATTCCCACATTTACGTGGTGGGACTGGTTCCTGATACTGGGATTCATGACGGTGAGCGTTGTGGTGAGCGTGCTGAAGGGCAATTTCAGCGCGTTGAGTTTCATTGCGGGAACCTGCAGCGTGCTTTGCGTGATTTTTGGCGTCAAGGGCAGCGTGCTGAACTTTCTGTTTGGATTTCTAGGCTCCTGCATTCAGGGTTATATGGCACTTAAGAGCGGGCTCTATGCCAATGCCGCGCTGTTCCTGCTCTATAACGTACCCATGCAGTTTATAGGTTGGGCCCAATGGCGCAAACGTGCGCTGGGAGGCGGTCACGAGGGCATAAAGACACGCTGGATGACCTGGCCGCAGAGAATGCTGCTGATTGTGCTTAGCACTGCCGCAGTCTGGGGAATAAGTAGGTTGCTTCTTAAAACCGATGACCCTCAACCCGTGTCCGATGCACTCGCAATGACTGTAGCCGTAGGTGCTCAGTTCCTGCTTACCTTTGCATTCATTGAGCAATGGTTCATGTGGATTGTGGTGAACGGTGCCAACCTGGTGATGTGGGCTATCGCAGCTACCCGAGGCGTTCAGTTTGCGCCCATCATGGTGGTTCAGTACGTATTTTACATGATGAACTCCATCTATGGAATAGTGTGGTGGAGCAAAATGTCAAAAAAGGCATAGCTTATGGCAACAATTAAAGATAAAACCATGTTCGTGTGCTCCGAGTGCGGGTTTGATGCGCCCAAATGGAGCGGTAAGTGCCCGTCGTGCGGCCGATGGAACACCATGAAGGAGATAACCGTGAAGGCACAGGCAACACAGAACGCAACCGTTACCGCAAGAAAGGAGGCATCGGGCAAGACCGATGACAGCAAGCCCCATACCCTTGGCGAGATCCAGAGCTCTGACTATCCGCGAATAGATATGCAGGACGGCGAGCTGAACCGCGTACTTGGTGGCGGTCTGGTGCAGGGTTCCCTGGTTCTGCTGGGAGGTGAGCCGGGAATAGGCAAATCCACCTTGACGCTGCAGACCGTGATGCGCCTGCAGGACCTTAAAGTACTCTACGTATCAGGAGAGGAGAGTGCCCGCCAGATCAAGATGCGTGCCGAACGTCTGGCTGCAGCCGGCAGTGGCAGTCAATTGAATGACAACCTGCTTGTGCTGTGTGAGACATCACTTGAAAACATCTACGAGCAGATAAAGAAACAGAAGCCGGAACTGGTGGTTGTTGATTCTATACAGACTATTAGCAGCGAGTATGTGGATTCATCGGCAGGAAGCATTACGCAGGTTCGTGAGTGCGCCGCATCGCTGCTCAAGTTTGCCAAGGAGAGCGGAACACCCGTTCTACTGATAGGTCATATCACCAAGGACGGCTCAATTGCAGGCCCCAAGATTCTGGAGCATATTGTTGATGCAGTACTCCAGTTTGAGGGTGACCAGCACTACCTGTACCGCATATTACGTCCCATCAAGAACCGTTTTGGAAGTACTGCAGAGCTGGGCATCTATGAGATGCGTGAGGATGGCCTGCGTCAGGTAAGCAACCCCAGCGAGCTGCTCCTTACCGACAGCCATCAGGGCATGAGCGGAGTATCCATTGCCTGCACCATCGAGGGCGTGCGCCCGTTCCTGATCGAGGTCCAGGCGCTTGCCAGCACGGCTGTCTATGGAACGCCGCAGCGCAGTGCAATAGGATTTGATGTGCGCCGCATGAACATGCTGCTGGCCGTATTGGAAAAGCGTGTAGGATTCAAACTGGGACAGAAGGATGTGTTCCTGAACATAGCCGGAGGTCTCAAAGTAAGTGACCCCGCAATAGACCTTGCCGTAATCAGCGCCATACTATCCAGCAGTCTTGACATAGCAGTTGACCGCACCGTCTGCATGACCGGAGAGGTGGGCCTTTCGGGCGAAATCCGCCCCGTAAGCCGCATAGAGCAGCGCATAGCTGAGGCCGCAAAGCTGGGGTTTGAGCGCATTATCATACCCAAGAATAACATGCACGGCCTCAACACCGGCAAAGCCGGCATTGAAGTAGTGCCTGTAACAAAAGTTGAAGAGGCTTTCAAACAGCTATTCGGGTAAGAGCAAAAAAAGATGACGCTCCTCAAAATAAGGAGCGTCATCTTTTTTGTTAATCCGTTATTGCTTTATGTAAATCGGGGTCAATCCTACAAAATTGCTGTACGCTTTATTGCCGCTTACTATGAACGGGAAAGAGAATCCGTCAGGATAACTGTTATGGTAATAATCGTCAGCATCAGGAATACGCCATGTCGTTGTAGCGTAAGGATTGGCATAATTCATGTCACCACCATATCCGTCTTTTTCACGACTTGTATAGAACGTTGTCTTGCCTATAGTTACTATGCCATCCTTATAAGTATATTTGCCGGTATAACGCGCACCCCATGGAGTAATGACCATATCCACATCGTCACCTTCAAACTTGACAGCCACTCTTACTGCCCACTCATTATCTTCTACCATTCCCCAAGAGAACCAATACCAGGTACCCTGTATTTCTGAGTTGTCACTTGGCAAACTGCTTCCCTTTTTAAAATAGAATGCTGCATATGATTCAGATACCTCATCTGAAATTCTATATTCTGTTTCCAACACAAGCACTCCACCGTCGCGCAACAAACTGACCTGAACAGAATCAAAAGACTCATAAGTTCCATTGTTCTGCCAGTCTGACAATCCTTGGTTCACTCCATTTACCCATTGGGTGTACCGGTGTTGGGACTTGGTGACTGTGCCGATAAGAATGGAGCCTTCAAGCTTGAAAGTGCCCTCAGTCCTATTCTGTGAACTTATTTCTTTATTGCCATCATTAATCCGATACAACGTTACCTCGGATACGTAAGATCCGTCATTATTAAAGGTAAGAGTCTCTTCTGTAACATCACCTTCCCCAGTCAAGTTAAGATACCATTCTCCGACGATATTTTTCATCGTAACCTCAACCTGTGAGCCACCGCCCTCTTCAGAATTGTTTATTTTTTCTCCGCTGTCACATGCAGCCAGAATAGGCAAGGCTATTGCAGCCCATGCAAATAACTTTTTTATTTCCATTTTGTTTATCATTAGGTTGTTTGATGGTACAAATATATACATTTTTTGTCAGAACCATACAAAAGGGGTCAGACCCCTTTTGCTCCAAAATAGTACCATTGGGGACGGTTCCGTTTGGCCCTATTTTTTAAAAAATGAGGCCAAACGGAACCGTCCCCAATGGTACTATTTTTCCTCTTTTGACCAGGTGACTGCGCGATTGATGAAGTCAAGGAAGGGTTTTGTGGTCTTGAAGAGAGCAGCTACGCGCTCTGCAAGATTGGGAGCAAGGATGAAATCGTCATCGGGCATATAGGCTATGCTGAAACGTTTCAACCTGTAATAGTCTGAATCAGGGGTATCGGCAGGAAATCCGGCAGGCACTTTCTTGAGCGCACCATCATAGTCAAGCTCGAATCCGGGAGCAGCCTGGGCCAGGATCCGGCGGAAACCTCCGTCGCTCATCTCAATGTCTTCACGCAGAATGGCCAGCACCTTGGGGTCACACCAGTAGTCGCCGGCTGCCAGCATATGGCTTCCCTCCCAACTCTCCTTGGCCGATGCGCTAACCTGGAAATAGTATCCGCTGTAGGGTGATTTCTTGCCGCCCGGGCAGATATACACGCCCATGTGGGTCTTATACGGCGACTTGTCGGCCGAGAACCTTACGTCACGGTAAATACGGTAAGTTATATCATTCAGACCCAAGTCACCTATTGAGGAATCAAACTTGCGGATATCCGCCAGCAACTCCAGCGCGAATGCATCGAACCGCTCCTTTACCCTCTTGTACTCATCCTTATGTTCCAGGAACCATTCACGTTCATTGTTGCAGCTCAACGCCTTAAGAAAATCCAGTATCTCTTTCATTCTTTGTATTTTTCAAAATGATATCTTTCTCTTAGTTCAGCCTGTTTTTCCGGGGTCTGATGTGTAAAATACTGTTTCCAACCCGGACAGAAATTGATATGCCAGCGCCATAAACGTCCTATAACGGACTTGGGATTCTTATCGTAATGTGGGCGGAACTTACATTTCTCACAAGGATACTGTGCCATTTTTTATGTATTGAGGTTAGTATCGCAAATGTAATTGTTTTCTGCTATTTTTTGTACTTTAGCAACCTAATTATGATCAAGGAGATTCAGTTAAGGGTTGAACCGCAGTTTGCCTATAACGAGCAGGTGCTTAAGGATACTGTCTCAAGGCAGTGCGGGCTTGACGTGCGTACCATCACGGCTGTGCGTACGCTCAAAAAAAGTATTGATGCCCGCCAGCGCACCATATTCATGAACCTTACTCTGAGAGTTTTCATCAATGAGCAGCCGCCCAAGAACGAATTCACCAGCATAGATTACCGCACGATTGACGGAAAGCCCACAGTCGTGGTGGTGGGAGCAGGCCCTGGAGGTCTGTTTGCGGCACTTCATCTTATTGAGCTTGGACTACGCCCCATAGTTGTTGAGCGCGGCAAGAACGTGCGCGACCGTAAGGTGGATATCGCTGCCATAAGCCGCACTCATAAGGTCAACCCGGAGTCAAACTACAGCTTTGGCGAGGGCGGTGCCGGAGCCTACTCCGACGGTAAGCTCTACACCCGAAGCAAAAAACGCGGTGACACAGACCGCATCCTGAACATCTTCTGCCAGCATGGGGCAAGTCCCGCGATTCTATCCGATGCCCATCCCCATATAGGCACCGACCGCCTTCCGCGAGTGATTGAGAACATACGCAACACCATCCTTAACTGCGGAGGAGAAGTACACTTTGAGACCCTGATGACCGGATTCATTCTTGATGGGAACAAAGTAATAGGCATTGAAGCCACACGCAATGGAGAGCAGTGCCGCTTTATGGGTCCTGTGATTCTGGCTACAGGTCACAGCGCACGCGATGTCTATCGCTACATGGCGTCGCATAGGTTTGAAATTCAGGCCAAGGCTCTGGCTGTAGGATGCCGCCTGGAGCATCCGTCACATCTGATTGACTGCATACAATATCATAACCGCGCAGGCCGGGGCAAGTATCTGCCCGCAGCCGAATACAGTTTTGTAACCCAGGTTGATGGCCGCGGAGTCTATAGTTTCTGCATGTGTCCCGGTGGGTTCGTGGTTCCGGCCGCATCGGGTCCGCAGCAGATTGTTGTGAACGGCATGTCACCATCGGGTAGAAACTCCCGCTGGAGTAATTCCGGAATGGTGGTGGAGACCCGCATTGAGGATGTGGCCAAGAGTGATGCCGATATGCTGGATCCGCTCCTGATGATGCGGTTCCAGGAGCAGTTGGAACGTGACTGCTGGCAGGCCGGCAATATGCGCCAGACCGCCCCGGCCCAGCGGATGGCCGACTTCGTGAACCTCCGTTTGAGTTACGACCTGCCGGAATCATCATATTCCCCCGGACTTATATCATCGCCCCTGCATTTCTGGATGCCGGGATTCGTGACGGAGCGCCTAAAACAGGGATTCCTGCAGTTTGGCAAGAGCAGTCACGGATTCCTTACCAACGATGCCGTGATGATTGCGGTAGAGACCCGCACATCATCGCCCGTACGCATACCACGAGACAACGAGACCCTCCAGCATGTGGGTCTGGAGGGCCTGTTTCCTTGCGGCGAAGGTGCCGGTTATGCCGGCGGCATAGTATCATCGGCCATTGACGGCGAACGCTGCGCACAGAACGCCGCACAATACCTGATCCGGTGACTAAGGGAGCAGTATCATTTTGTCTTGTAAATAACTATCTGCGCCTGCACGTTATCGGCTTCGTCATCGGATATAAAAGCTGTTATAAACTTGTTACCCTCCTGGCATATCGGGAAGAACGGGACCTCATTCACACCTAATCCCTCTTCGATAAGGTTGTAGTTTTTGTCAAAAAGGGCATAGCATGCACCCTTGCCGCAGAAATAGTTTACCAGCGTGTTGCCGTTAAAAGTGAAGACCTGCTTTATATAGACGCCCGGCGTACCTGTCAGACTGTCATCCTTCTTAATCTGACACAGTTTCCAGATTGTCTTGCCGTCATAAAGGAAAAGCTCATCGGTGTTGGGGTTATGACAGACCACATTCCCATAAGAGTCCGGTATGAAATATTTACCTATGTTAATAACAAAAAAATTCATTTCATCGTCTTCACCCTCTTGAGCCGGTTCTTTCTTAAGGAAAGTTCCGGTTTTCCTGCACCGGTTGTCTGTTACCACAAACAATCCGATACTGTCATTCTCAAAAGAATTCAGGAACATGAAACCGTCTTTTATCTTGGTGAATGATGAAGGTCCCGGCATGTAATCAATATTGAACTTGTCCTGGTGGTTAAGGTCATGATCGTAAACATGGACGCTTTTGCCGCCCATATCCAGAAGATAAAGATGCTCATCATCGCCAGTCAGATTCATTGCGTTCAGGTAATCATTAGGCCCGCGTCCTATCTGGTGCAGCTGGGAAACAATCTGTCCTGTTTTAAGGTCAACCTTTGAGACCGCCTGACGTTGGTCCAGTATGAATGCAAAGTCATCTGAAAAGAAAGCATCAGATACATCAGACATGAAGTAATCACCATCGGCCCTTACATTCACATTCCTGTCAATCTGGAAAAAATCCTTTATAGGGAACAGTTTTTCGCCCGGGTCCCGGAATCTCACGACCACCTCATCGGCGCTTTTTTTCCCGCCGCAACCGGTCATAAACGATAACACTAATCCGCACAACGGAACTATCAGATACAGACAACGGGCAACTCTTTTCATATTGAAACAGGCTATCATTCAGGTTATACGCTAATTGTTTTGTAATAGCAAAGATATGCCAATTCATACCTTAATATCAATACCAAAAACCTTAAAGTTTACTTACAATAAGAAAATGTCTGATGATTAAGGGGCCGAATAATGAAAAAAGGGGCCGGTTCTGTTTGTAACCGACCCCTTTTGTCAATAATGGCACTATTACTCTGAGAACAGAGCTGTTGAGAGGTAGCGCTCACCTGTATCGGGAAGCAGAACAAACACGTTCTTGCCTGCAAATTCCGGGCGTGAAGCCACCACACTTGCTGCATATGCGGCTGCACCGCTTGATATACCCACCAGCAGGCCCTCTTCCTTAGCCAGAGCACGTGCGGTCTCAAATGCATCCTCGTTTGCTACGGGCAGGATCTCATCCACGATATCGCGGTTAAAGTTGTTGGGCACAAATCCTGCACCAATACCCTGAATCTTGTGCGGGCCGCTGGGATTGCCGCTCAGCACTGCCGATGAAGCAGGCTCAACTGCGATTATCCTTGCCTGCGGGAATGCCTCCTTGATTGCTTTTGCTGCGCCGCTTACTGTACCGCCGGTACCCACTCCGGCAATGAAAGCGTCAACCTGAATTCCTGACTCCTTGGCATCGGCCACAATCTCCTTACCGGTGGTCTTGGCGTGAATCTCGGGGTTGCTGGGGTTGTTGAACTGCTGCAGAATCACTGCACCGGGAGTGGCGTCACGCAGTTCCTCGGCCTTGGCGATTGCACCCTTCATGCCGTTTGCGCCTGGTGTAAGGACTATCTCGGTTCCGTATGCGGCAGCTAGCTTGCGCCGCTCAATGCTCATGGTCTCGGGCATGGTCAGGATTACCTTATATCCTTTTACTGCACCCACCAGTGACAGACCTACGCCTGTATTGCCCGATGTGGGCTCTATGATTGTTCCACCTTTCTTAAGTATGCCTTTCTTCTCGGCATCCTCAATCATGGCCAGTGCTATACGGTCCTTAACCGATCCACCCGGGTTGAAAAACTCAACCTTTGCTACTATGTTTCCCTTGATACTGCGCTTGGCAGCAAATTTGTTTAATTTGACTGTCGGAGTCTTACCGATCAGTTCAGTGATTGTGCTGTAGATTGCCATAGTTTTGTGTATTTTGTCTTGTTTGTTTCTGTTTTCGCTGCAAAGTTACGCCCCACGGAAACAACAAACAAAGAAACCATGAAATCAAGAAAAACATTCTATTTACCATTAATTCAGTAGTTGAATTATTCTAAAACAGTGCCATTGGGGACGGTTCTATTTGGCCCTGTTTTTAAAAACGGTGCCAAATAGAACCGTCCCCAAAGGCACTGTTTCGGGTTTTTTGCGTACATTTGGGGCAATATGAAAGGACTATCCAGAATCATACTGTCACTTCTGTTCCTGCTGACGGCCACAACGGCATCGGCACAGAATAATTCTTATGGGATTGACGATGAGTGTTATGCGCTTTTCCAGAGGGCAGAGAGTCTGGCGGGGGGCGTATCCGACGAGGAGTTCAACCTTGTGAATGACTCGTTGCTGCAGACCGCTTTGGCCAAGGGAGACAACAAGGCACAGGTGATATCTTATGTGGAGCGGCTCAAGCATCTTAACCGCGGTCCGTTCAGTAATGAGGAACGGGTTCTCAAGGCTTTTGAGGAACTTAAGGCAATAGCTCTTTCATACGGCTACAGGCAGTATTTCTACTACGCTTACGAGCTGACCCAAAACTTTTATTACAACAATGGAATGCCCAACACCTCTATTGAGTTGCTGCAGGAGATGCAGGCATACGCCATTGAGCAGAATGATGCTTACGGGATGTGGTACAGCTCCCGATATATGGTTTCGCTGTATACGGCCATGAACGATTACGTAACGGCCAAGAAATATATCCTGGAGGGCATCAGGGTCTATAATGAGACCGATGATCCTACGGTAAGACGCCAGTCGCTAACCAATGCATACTGTGACCTGGCCAATACATATCCTGTTTTGAGTGATTCCATGAGGATATATATAGACAAGGCTTTTGAAGTATCAATGAGCCACAATGATACTCTACGCTGTAACTATTATCTTGCTGTCATAGCGGCATTGGATAAGGATGTCAGCAGGTATACTGAATTAAGGGACCGTTGTCTGGCCGATGGACAGTTGCGCCTGATTTCTGTAACAGCAAGGAATATGTTCCATCTCATTGATGAGATTATAGAGGGTACAATCAACAACAAGGATTTGGATAGTATTGAAGCCCTTTCCAAAATACGTGAGATGAAGTTTGTTGTCAATATTGCCGAACTTTACGGATATGAAAACGCAGCTTTTCGCCTGGAGAAGCGCCTGATGGAACTGATGGAAAGCAATTTTGCCAAGTCCAACCAACTTAATATGGCTGAATTTGACGCAAAGATGGGTAACAAAGTGCTGACAGCGGATTTGGAAAAAAAATCACAGCAACTGGACCGGACGACACTGATACTTACAATACTTGTGACGGCTGTGCTGCTTGGCCTTCTGGCATTCTCATACAGTCAGGTGATAGGTCTGAGACGCCGCAGGATACGTGACCAGAAGATGATCAATGAACTGACTGCCGCCAACCGCAAGGCTGAAATTGCCAACGCTGCCAAGACCCGTTTTGTGCAGAACATGAGTCATGAGGTACGCACTCCGCTCAATGCGATTGTGGGTTTCTCCCAGTTGCTGTCACTTCCTGATGATGCACTCTCACCTGAGGAAAAACAGGAGTTCTCAAACCATATCATGAACAACACCAAGATTCTGATAATGCTGCTTGAGGATATACTGAATACTACCGATATGGATAACGGCCAATACAAGATAACATACGATGATGGTGAAGTCCATTATATGTGCCGTTCGGCTATAACGAGTTCAGAGCACCGTCTGCATCCCGGGGTTCGGATGTTATATGAGCCTGATTCGGAAGAGCCGTTTAATTTCAGGACAGACCCGCAGCGTGTCCAGCAGATCCTTATCAATCTGCTGACAAACGCCTGCAAGCATACCTCATCGGGGCAGATTGTACTGTCCAGTTCGCTTACTGCCAAGCCCGGGTATGTGACGTTCAGTGTCACTGATACCGGCCCGGGTGTCCCGGCTGATCAGGCAGAGGCTATATTTGACCGTTTTACCAAGCTGAACAGTTTTGTTCAGGGTACAGGACTGGGCCTGAGTATCTGCCGCGAGATAGCCACACTTATGGGTGCCAATGTCTATCTTGACACTACATACACAAATGGAGGAGCCAGATTTATATTTGAGGTTCCTGTAGTTCCGCCCGAAGAATCCAAGTCTGAAGAAACAGTTCAGTAATGAGTGTTTACTGCCTTTGTGGGCGGTTGCTGATGGTTGCGCGCATCGGTAGCGACGGCTACTGACTGTGCAAGGTCGTGGAACGCCATACCGGTTAGTGTATCGGGGTTGAGAGCCACCGGGGTGCCGTTGTCGCCACCTTCGCAGATGCTCTGAACTATTGGAATCTGTCCCAGCAGAGGAACCTTCAGCTCATCGGCCAGACGCTTGCAACCCTCCTTGCCGAACAGATAGTATTTGTTCTGTGGGAGTTCAGCGGGGGTAAACCAGGCCATATTCTCTACTAATCCAAGTACAGGTACGTTCACCTTCTCGTTGCGGAACATATCTATTCCCTTGCGGGCATCGGCCAATGCAACCTCCTGCGGGGTGCTTACCACTACGGCTCCGGTTATGCCTAGTGTCTGTACCAGGGTCAGGTGGATATCGCTTGTGCCGGGAGGCATATCTATGATAAAGTAGTCCAGTTCACCCCAGTCGGCGTCGGCAATAAGCTGCTTGAGGGCATTGCTGGCCATTGCTCCGCGCCACAGGACAGCTTGCTCGGGGTCAACAAAGTAACCTATTGAGAGCAGTTTGATTCCGTATTGCTCTACGGGGATTATCAGGTCACGGCCGTTCTTGTTCTCGGCATACGGGCGTGCGCCTTCGGTATTGAACATCTTAGGCATGGAAGGACCGAAAATATCGGCGTCAAGCAGTCCTACCTTATAGCCTATGCCGGCCAGAGCAACTGCCAGGTTGGCAGCTACTGTCGATTTGCCAACGCCACCCTTGCCGGATGCTACGGCTATGATGTTCTTGACATCGGGCAACAGCTCGGGGCCTTCGGGACGTGCAGCCTGGCGGGTCTTTACCTTTACCTCTACCTGTACGTCATCACCGGCTTTGAGCTTTATTGCGGTCTCGGCCGATTTTACTATTGACTTGATGAATGGATCGGTTGGTTTCTCAAAAATGAGAGAGAACGATACTGAATTGCCGTCAATGCGGATATCGTCCTCAAGCATCTCCATGGAGATGATGTCCTTGCCGGTACCCGGATAGCGCACCGCCTGCAAGGCTTCCTTAATCAAATTAGGATATAGTGCCATAGTGATTGCAAAGTTAGTGAAAATAGTACAAAAGGGGGCTGACCCCAATTGTACTATTTTCTCGTCTGGAGAGTACTTCTTTTAGTCCGCCCGTAACTGCGATAATCGTCCAGCTCAATCTCAATATCGGGCTCTGACAGTTCACCTTCCTGCGGAAGATTGAAGACGATATACTTGATGGTCTTGCCGCGCTCCAGCCATTGTGCCTCATAATGAGTCTTTATGGAGAGGATGTGATCAGCATCCCCGCTGGCATAAAGATCATCGGTACGGAACTCTACCGGCAGCCGGTTATGGTCAACCATTGCGCATGTATAGGTGTACATAAAGTTGCTGTCCGTCTTAAGATGAATCTTGCCACCAGGCTTAAGAATCCTGCGATAGCGCTCCATGAAATAGGTCGATGTAAGACGCTTGGTAGCCTTTTTCATCTGCGGATCAGGGAACGTGAGCCATATCTCACTCACCTCGCCCGGAGCAAAGAACCGGTCAATCAACTCTATCACAGTGCGCAGGAACGCCACGTTCTTCATGCCGCGCTCCAGCGACATCTTGGCGCCCGTCCACATGCGGGCACCCTTTATGTCAACACCTATAAAATTGCTGTCAGGATAAAGACCGGCCAGCCCTACTGTATATTCACCGTGACCACAGCCCAGCTCAAGCACAATAGGTCCGTCATTATGAAAGAAGGAGCTGTTCCAGCAGCCCCTCATTTCAAACGGGACATCCTCACGGAACGAACCTGCCGGTTCGAACACGTGCGGATAGCTCCGCATATCGGCAAACTTGGCCAGTTTACCCTTACCCATATCAGATATCCAGAACGGTTACCCAGCCGTGAACATCGGGAGCATCACCATACTGGATGGCACGCAACTGATGATACAGGCCTGTCAGGACAGGACCCGGCTTACCGTCACCAATAACGTAAGACTTGCCCAGCTCTATGTCATCGATGCGTGATATAGGAGATATAACGGCAGCGGTACCGCAGGCACCGGCCTCACTCATCTCATTGAGTTCCTCCAGCGGAACCTGACGCTGTTCAACGGTCATGCCGTTATCCTTGGCCAGCTGCTGCAGGCTCTTGTTGGTGATAGAAGGCAGGATTGACTCAGACTTGGGTGTGATATAACTGTTACCCTTTATGCCGATAAAGTTGGCGGCACCGCACTCATCGATATACTTCTTCTCCTTGGCATCCAGATAGAATTCGCTGCCGTAACCCTTCTCATGGGCTATGTTGTGGGCAAAGAGGCTGGCAGCGTAGTTACCGCCCACCTTGTACTTACCCATACCCAGAGGAGCCGAACGGTCATAAGAACGTACCAGAGCGTAAGCATTGGCCTGAAAACCGCCCTTGAAGTAAGGGCCTACAGGCATTACGAATATAAGGAACAGATACTCCTTGGCCGGTTTTACACCAATCTCGGCACCGGTACCCACCAGCAGCGGACGGATGTACAGTGAAGCGCCGCTCTCATATGGAGGAATGAACTCCTTGTTGAGTTCAACCACGCGCTTTACCATCTTGCAGAAGGTCTCGGTGGGAAGTTCCGGCATCATGGTTGCGCGGCAGGTACTCTGCATGCGCTCTGCATTGGCCTCCATACGGAAGATCCGTACCTTTCCGTCCTTGCCGCGGAAAGCCTTAAGACCCTCAAAAGCCTCCTGACCGTAGTGAAGGCAGGTAGCGGCAATGTGCATAGGTACATACTCGGAGTCAGATTCCTCAATCTCACCCCATTTCCCGTCTTTAAACCAGATTCTCAGGTTCCAGTTGGTCTTCATGTAACCAAACGAAAGGTTGGACCAGTCAAGTTCTTTCATAGTGCAACGTGTTTTTAATCTTGTCGCGAAATTACAAAAAATGACACTACTTTATTATGTAAACAGCGTAAATAAAGTAAATTTGTCACATATATGGATAACAAAGGAACAAAAACCGTACAGGAAGGCAACGCCAGGGCAGATGACAGTTCAACAGTCAACCGCGACAAGAACCGCATAGACGGCAAGATAAGGATAATACGCTTTATATTGCTGTCATCAATACTCTACCTTATAACCGATGCCATAGGACGATGGTTCCTGCCTGACAATGATTCTGTACCGGGAATGTTCTCTGCAATGATATGGGTACTCTGTTTCATTACCGGTGCCATACAGTTCTACCTTTGGCGTAAAATAAGGCAGACATGGCTCAAATGGGCGGTTGCCATCCTTTACATGGCCGTTTTTGCAGCACTTATAGGCTGGGGCGGATTCTACCGATACGGCGGTTCATCACTCATAGGCTACAAGTTCTCTGTAACCATAATGCCGGCATGGGGATTCCTGATAGAGGCCACATTCACATCGTTCCTGCGCTGGTACGGGAACCTTATCAAACGCATTTTCCATCTGGAATCCATAAACAGCATTGTGTTCATGCTCTTTATGCTTATCCCGGTAGCCATTATCGTACTGCTGTTCATAGGCGGCTACAAGCTGTCCGGTTCACTTTCACAGAAGGGAGCCGACATACAGCAGTACATAGACGAGGGTGAGGTGAACCACAACACCGACCACCGTGAGCCGGTACGCCAGTATGACCGCCTGTTCAATGACCTGAATGACACCCAGTTGGAGGCGGCCCGCAAGAACGGTCTTCCCAGCCCTATAACAAAAGAGCAGGCTGAGACCGACCGCCGACTGGTCAGGATTGAGCCCAACCAGTACTATGACATTGACAAGCTTACCCACTCCGTTCCTTATCTTGTCCCCAGTGCCGCCAGACTGTTGGAGGATATGGGCCGTGCTTTCCAGGACTCACTCTTTAACCGCGGTTACAACCGTGGACACCGCTTTACCGTGACCAGCGTACTGCGTACCGAAGAGACAGTACGCCAACTGCGCCGCACCAACGTGAACTCCACCGAGAATTCCTGCCACTGCTACGGCACCACCTTTGACATATCATATTTCACCTACTCCACTCCGAAAACGGGCAAGACAGCATCAGTTGACAAGATGCGCCAGATACTCTACCAGGTGGCTTACGATATGCAGAGACAGGCCCGCTGCTACGTAAAGTACGAGAAACAGCAGACCTGCCTTCACATTACAGTCCGTTGATATACTTTTGCGCCGGCATCGGCGTTGACTAATCCGGCAACGTATAGGGATCAGTGCCGGCCCAATCACTTTCCACCTGAAGACCTCCGAATCCGATATTCGTGTATTCCAATACGCCACCGACAAAGAATTCGCCCGTGCACTCGGTAATCCTGTTACGCAATACAGGGACATCGGTCAGAACCCTCTCCTTTACAGCATTTCCATATACATCTATGGCTGTGACCGTAATCTCCAGTTGTGACAGGTTCCGCACTCCGTTCTTCTCCTCATAGCGCGGGAAAGTGTAAACCTCAAATGTCTTCTGTGAATGGTCCAGAATGGCAAATGACTCCTTCTGGTTACTCTTGGTGGTTCCCTCAAGCGTAAACGGGTTGACGGCGGCACTGCCACCCTTGTATGCAAACTGAAGCTCACAAACCTGCGCTGGAATCTGCGCATCGGTCAAGCGGAGCCTGAACATAGCCGTAGCCCTGGTCAATGACACCACAACGGTCCCTGTCTGCTGAGTCACATTCACCTCACCCGCCCAGCAATACGTGTCGGTAGTCTTCAGGATGGTGTTACTGCTGAAAGCTATGGACTCGGCATTGGTCATGGTGGCGTTCTTGTCACCGTTATGGGCCACCACTACAATCCTGTGCACTCCCACGGTCAGGTTCTGCGATACTGTCCCGAACGATTCCTCACCACGGCTCTGGTTAATCTGGATCTTGTCAAATGATTCTCCCTCACAGGGATAGATGCAGAAGGAGAGATTGGAACAAACCTGACCCACATCCACCGTAGCACGGGTCTGGGCATAAGCAGGATCTGACAGGCTGTTTACCAGAATCGTTACCGGAACCTTACCGTTCTCTTCCTGATCAATCACATCATGCAGCCTTGAATGACAAGATGCGGCAAGCAACGGAACCAGCGCCAACGCCATCCATGAACAAAGTGAAAACTCTCTTGTCTTCTTTAAGGCAGAAGACTGCCTCATGGTCTTTTTCTTCATAGTTTAAAAGATTTAGGTTGATACTAGACGCAAACAAAAAATTCGGCATAACGGGTGGACTAAACCCGAAATACCGAATCAGATTGTATGCGATGCAATATTACTGCATTTTTCTGAAAAACACAACAGGGACAAAAAAAAGAGGCCCGAAGGCCTCTCTTTTTTTTAGTCTGTCAGATCAATACTGACGGAAGTTCCACTTGCAGTTTACATCCTCAAAGTCAAACTTGCCCAGTGAAGCGTTTGAGTCACCTACAGAGATGAGGCAAAGCTTCTCCTTAGTACCGGGAACAGCCTTGGGGCATACACGGTATGTACCGTCTATGAGCTGGTCAATACTCCAGAGCTGCTCATCAGCGCCAGTGAACTCTGGTACGGTGGTGAGCTCCTTACCGGCAGTAGCGGCAAGAGCACGGTTGGTACCGGCAATAACGATCTTATAATAAGGTGAACCAAGGGTACCCTCCTCCATGGGAACGAGCTCCCACTTCTGGTTGGGACGGAACTGATAGTCGATAACGCGGACGTCGATGTTGCCCTTAGGCCAGTTGCCGATTACATCCTCCAGCTTCTGGAAAGCAACCTGAGTGTTGGTCTGATTGCCGCCGCCACCGCCGAATCCCATTCCGCGGCCGCCGCCCAGGCGTACATACTCGGTAGCTATCTCAAGAGCATAACCACGACGCTCTGACTCAATCTCATAAACACCGGCCTTTACGTTGTAACCAGCCTCGGGCCAGCCGTTGCGCCATACGATAGGCAGGATAGCCAATGTGCTGCGGCCACTCATGGAATAGTCAGCCTCCCAGTGGAATGACATCTTCTCAACGCCCTTCTCAATGATGTAACGGCCAAAGTGACCGGCACCGGTATAACCGTCGCGGCAACCGAGAACCATCTTACCGCCACCCTCAATCATGTCACGGCCTACGTTGTCGATGAACGGGCCAGTAGGGCTCTTGGAACGGCCAACGATGATGTTGTAAGTAGAGTTTACACCGTCGCAGCAGGTTCCGTGTGTGCCCAGCAGATAGTACCAGCCGTCCTGCTCGATCATGGTTGTAGCCTCGCAGTCAACAGCCACGTTTATGTCCTGAGCACCAGCGGCACGGTCACCGGTCTTGGGATCCAGCTCCACAACGCGGATGAAACCGAAATATGTACCGTATGTTACATACAGATGGCCGTCAGAAGTCATGATAAGACCGGCATCGATGGCATCGCAGTCCTCATCTGTAAGTGACTCGGCTACCTGAATCTGGTCAGTCCACTTATAATCGGGTGACTGAGGATCCAGAGTCTTGTTCCACATGGTACGGATAGTACCTGCGTGGCCACCACCCAGGCCGCCGCCTGTTGAGCTGTGAGCGCAAAGATAACGGTCACCTATCTTAATCATATCAGGAGCTGCACCTACAGAGATACGTGCACCACCTTCGCTTGACCATACCCAACCGTCACTTGATACCAGCGGTGAACCGCCTGTACCCCAAGTATAATACTTACCGTCACACTCCATGATTGTGGCAGGATCGTGAATGAACGGAGCACCGATCTGTGCCATTACGGCCTCAGACATTGAGACTGAAACAAGGGCTACCAAGCCCATCTGAAATATCTTTTTCATATTCTGATCCTTTTTAGATTAATTGTTGGTGATGGTGTAGTTCTTGAGAATTGTGCCATCCTCATTGTAGAAACGCATGCACATGTCACTCATGCCCGGGCCGTTGATGACAGCGGCGCGAACCAGGTTCTTACCCTTCTTGAGGGTGATACGCTTTGACATGCCGTCATCGGCAACCATACGGCGGTCTGCCTGAAGAGTGAGAACCTTCTCACCGTTAACCCACCAAATTGAAGCGGCGTTTGAACCGGCAGCAAGACGTACGTTAGGAATATCCTTATCGCAGTTGATGACTGTGAAGGCGTTGAATATAAGACCATAACGTTTCTTACCCTCTGATGAACCAAGAGCAAAACGGATAAGCTTGATGTTGAAAAGCTTGCTGTCAACTGAATGCCATGTAAGGGTATCCTTTACCATTGTGGGAGCTGCTGCAGCAGCGGGAGCACCGCCACCCATCATGCCACCGAAACCACCCTGAGGAGCAGCACCCTGGGGAGCACCTGCGCCCTGACCTTGAGGACGAGCCTGGCCTGCACCGGCACCCTGTGTAGCACCCTGAGGACGAGCCTGGCCTGCACCGGGAGCACCGGCACCCTGACCCTGAGGACGTGCCTGACCTGCGCCTGCACCCTGAGGAGCACCGCCACCGAATCCGCCGAATCCACCACGGCCACCGGCACGCGGAGCCTCTGATTCAACGATTACCTGGTCACCAGTCTTGGGAAGTGACTTGATGTCATTAGAGAACTGACCCTTGAAATACTCCTTGGTCAATTCAGCCAGGATATAGCTGTCTGTAAATACCGTATTGCCGCTGTTAGGCTTGTTGATAGGCTCAATGATAGTCCAACGACGAACAAAACCTTTGTCATCGGGTTTGGCCGGTGCGGCATCGGCCTTGATCTCAGTAAAATACTGGTCGTACTCAACATTTCTGTTGGCAACACGCTGCGGGTCAACCTTGGAAGAGCCGTTCGAAGCGCAGCATACCAGGACGACAGCCATTATAGCTGCCACAATCATTTTGAAATTTCTGTTCATAATGAACTTTGGATAAATTAGGTTTATAAATAGTAATAAATGTCCACGTACGTTAGTATGGCTTGCTAAATTACAACAATTAAGTGAAAAATGTATATATTTATCTAACAAAATGATTCAAACAAATAAAAAACAACCGGCCCAAGTTGAGCCGGTTGCATAAACTTTAACCTGTATCAGGATTACTTGCCCCAGAAGAACTGAGCCATCTGATAAAGTGAACGTCTCCAGGTCAGGAACTCATGAGCAGTACCCTCTGATACATAACCCATTGCATCAAAGCCAGCCTCCTTAAGGGCAGCGGCGGCGTTACGGATGTTATCCGGGCCCTCCTTGCTACCGCAGCTGATGAAGATCTTCTTAACCTGCTTCTTGTCAGCAATTTCTGATGGGCTGTATGTACCGCCTGAAAGCAGACCGTAGTAACCGAACATCTCAGGACGAGCCAGAGTGATTGAGTGAGTCTCCATGCCACCCATTGACAGACCGGCCATAGCACGGTTATCCTTGTTGGCGATTGTACGGAAGTGAGCATCTACATAAGGAACAAGCTCGTCGCAGAGGAATGTCTGGAAACCGGCGTTGCTGCCGAATCCACCGCCAAAGCCGCCACCACCGGCGGGACGCTGGCCCTGACCCTGAGGACGCTGAGCCTGACCCTGAGCCTGTGCATCAGCTGAGGGACCACCTGCGGGACGTGCAGCAGCTGCGGGAGCTGCGCCACCTGCGGGACGACGCATGCCGCCACCCATGCCACCGGGACGGAAGCCCTCGTTGGTCATACCATAGGTGCAGACAATGATGAAAGGCTTGATCTTACCCTCGGCAATCAGGTTATCCATGATGAGGTTAGCGTGACCCTGGGTCATCCAAGCGGTTTCATCCTCACCCCAACCATGCTGCAGATACAGAACGGGATACTTAACATCAGCCTTGTCAGCGTGATATGTAGGAGGTGTATAAACGAATGCGCGACGCAGGCTGTTGGTGCTCTCTGACCAAACCAGAATCTGCTGTACAAAGCCATGCGGGATGTTACGCTCCTCGTAGAAAGCCTGATCGTGTGCGGGAATCTCAATACCGCTCTCCCAACGGGTTGAACCGTAGTAGTTATTTGTGCCGGGGTCATTGAATGTACCGCCGTCAATTGTCAGATGATAGTAGTGGAAGCCCTCATCCAGGGGAGCTGATGTAGTTCCGGTCCATACACCGTTCTCATCCTTTGTAAGAGTGGTTCCGGCGCGGCCGTCACCTCCCAGACCCAGACCTACTGATACGGACTGTGCATTGGGGGCAACAATGCGGAAACGTGCATAACCCTGAGAGTTAACCATAGGATACTCCTGCTGGGGCTGATTCTTTGTTGAGGGCTTGAAGTCCTCCTTAATCTCCTGTGCTGCACAGAAGCCGGCTGTCAAAAGAGCAGCGCTTAAAACAACTGAAAACTTTCTCATTACTAAATAGGTTTATAGGTTAGTTGATTATTTGAAGCAAATCTGTACGAACTGATAGAGGCTACGGCGCCATGTATGCCACTCGTGAGCTGTACCCTCCGATATGTAACCGGTAGCATTGATGCCAATCTTCTTGAGGTTCTCGGCAGCCTCCATTACACCCATGTTCTCCTTACCGCCGCAGCTCATGAACAGAGCCTTGTTGGTCTTCTTGAAATCATTGTTGTTCTCAAGCTCTGATACGCTGAAAGTACCGCCACTGAACATACCTACGTAAGCGAATGTGGTAGGATTAGCCAGAGTAACTGAATGTGTGGTCATGCCCCCCATTGACAGACCGGCCATGGCACGGTGCTGAGGATCGGCAATAACACGGTAGTTCTTCTCAACCATAGGGATGATATCCTTAATCAGGACATCCTGGAAAGCGCCGCCCATCATGAAGCCGCCGCCACCAAAGCCGCCCATACGGCGCTGGCCCTGGCCCTGAGGAGCCTGGCCCTGAGCCTGTGCGTCAACTGAGGGACCTCCGCCAAAGCCGCCGAAGCCGCCGAATCCACCAGCCTGCTGGCCGGCAGCACGTGCATCAAGACAATCAATGACAATGATGAACGGAACAGCCTTCTTCTGGGCAATCAGGTTATCCATGATCTGGCCGGTGTGGCCCTGCTCTGCCCAACCGTGCTCATTCTCACCCATTCCGTGCATAAGGTACAGAACCGGGAACTTCTTGGTTGTGTTGGTGTAGTACTCATTGGGGAAATAGATGTAGCAGTGACGCATGGCCTCTGTTACTGTTGACCAGTACCAAACCTCATTTACAGAACCCTGCGGGACATTCTTTACCTGCCAGAAATCCTGATCGTCGGAGGGAACCTCGATTCCGCTGCCCCAACGGCTTGCGCCATAGTAGTAGAGGCTACCCGGATCGGGTACGCTTGCACCGTCTATATTGAGCTGATAGTAGTGGAAACCGGGATCCTGGGGAGCGGAAGTACCGGTCCATACACCATTCTCATTCTTTGACATGGAATAAATCTTGCCGTCAATGTCAAGTCCTACGGATGTAGCGGTGGGTGCCGAAATCTGGGCACGTACCATACGCTGTGAGTTTACCATAGGATACTGGTGACCGCTCTGGTTGTTTGAAGCGGGCTTGAAGTCCTCAGTCACGTTCTCGGTTACTGAAGGCACTGTGGGATTACCGCCACGACCGCCACCAAACTGTGCATACGCTGACACTGTAGCAAGTGCCAGAAGTGAAAGGATAATTTTCTTCATTTTATATCTTTTTAAAGTTGGTTATTACTATTGAAAGGCAAATGTAGAATAAAAAACACAAAAAAACAATCCAAAGATGATTTGAATTGTCAATTTGGCCTACGACATTCATCAAGAAGGTCATCAAGTGACTTGCGGTCGGCAGGATAGAATTTAACAACCGGAGCGATTGTCATCCTGGCGGTTTTTCCCAGACTTTTCTCAAGACTTTTGAATTCCCTGTATTGCGAAAGATACAGTTCCCTCTCATGTTCCTCTATTGGAACGTCCATTCCCGCTTCCCTCATCATGAAACGGCTCTTGGCTGCAACCGACAGTTCCACATAAAGCTGGACATAACAGATCAGGTCAAAAAAGACTTCACTCGGAAAATTTTCTTTGACAGACATAAGGAACCTGCCTGTTTTGGTATCTCCCAGTTCTCCCTCCTTAATTGACATGAGCAGGCTGACCTGCTTGTCCAATCCACGGTCAAGCCAACGATGGATCATATCGCCGTCATACTGGTAAATCCAGATGAGCAGCAATGCCATGGAGCCGAAGACAATGACGAACTGTATGATTGGATTGGAATGCAAACTGTTGTGCAGGATATGCAGGACAGGCGAAACAATGAACAGGAACACCGCCATCAGAGTGTCTCCTCCCTTTACAGCCAGACCTGACCTGACACGTTCCGTCAGACGGACCGCAAACATCAGGGCAACGGATATTATGGCACTGCACCCCATGTGTATTAGCGCCACCTCCAGACCGCGGAACAGTGCGGTACCAAAACCCAAAGAGTCACCCAATACCAGATAGAAAACATTCTCAAGAAGCGAGAAACCGCCGCCGACCGCAGCACCGCAAATAACGCTGTCTATGAAAAACACCGTCTTCTTGCGTCGGGCCATAAACAGGAGCGGGATAGCCTTGACAAGTTCCTCAATTACGGGATCCGCATAGTCTGAAACGTTTTCAGGGACAACCCGTCCGGTCAAGGAGAACAGCCCGAAGCATATCAGAGCGGCAGCCATACCCGACAGGACAAGCAGGAGCAGGTTCTTTACGCTTACAAGCGAGAAACTGTCCAGTTCATACACTACGAGAATGTATATGGCTACAGGTAGAAGTGCTGCCAGAAAAGACATTACAACAGCTTTAATGAAACCATCAGTTCATTGCCGCGACGGCCGTCAAGCGGGAACCCGTCGGGTGCAAAGAGATGACCGTATCCTATGGACAATGTGGTCTTGAGATAGTTCATGAACACCAGTTCGGTAGTTAGCTGTACACCTGTGCTGAAGAACATTTTCTGTGATGCGCCTGGATTCCAGGTTGAAAGACCCGTTCCGAAAAGCGAACATTGTATCCATGTCGGATAACAGAACAGGGCACCGAAATCATTAAGTCGCAACGGACGCAAGTTGAGTTCGGCCGTAGCCTTGGCAAATGAGTGAGCCTGAATGGCATCTATATCGGCACCAGGCATAGCCAGGGAGGTTCGGTATTGGAATGCATTACGATTGTCAACACGATTATTGCGGAAACCGCCCAGATAGGTGTTGCCAAAAACCGATTCCGCATCGCCGAAGTTATGGCCAGCCGCCGTACGAAGCCAGAACGATGTGTTTCTGTCTATAGGAACCAGCGCACCGAAATCGCCGGCTACTTCAACAGAAGGATAGAACCGCCCGCCTGCCAGATAGCCGTAGCCCTGAACGCTCAGATCATAACCTTGTTCCTTCATCACGCCACCCAGCGACGTACGCACCTTAGATAATTTGCCATATATGGAAGCCGTCTGCATGGAAGTGACATTCTGTACGGCAATCTCCTGATACAGCGGCAATGCGTCCATATCACCATAGGTACCTAAGGAAAATCCCCATGAACGGGAATAAGGTACAACCATTGAATTGGAATAGTTGTAGGCCAGCGACACCTGATAACCTTTCCTGCTGGATCGCATCGGACCGAACAGGTCATAGAAGTCCGTATGGTTCCAGGCAGCTTTCACTGTCCAAAAGTAATAATTCCACTCCATGTCTGCATGGAATCTGTTCTTCCAGTCATTGTTGCTCCACGGCGAAGCACCGAGTGTCAGCTTGACGCTGCTAAGTCCTACCGGGTCACTGATGTTGAAACGATATCCCAGTACAGGTGTTACGTGGTTCCATGCCCCAGCATCGGTAAAGCCGGTGATGATGGGATATGCCCCGGCAAACTTCATCTCCTTGATGACGTTATAGGGTACAATGTTGTTATAGACATCACCAAACTCTGTCTTAGGCAGCGGATTTTTGAGCAGACCAACGTTCTCCATTGCCTCTTGGTTGTTTTCGTATGCCAGTTGTCCGTAAAGTTTCACGGCATTGGCATCTTTCACCACCTCACGTGCCAGTGTTACGGGGCGCAGGCCGTCACGTTCGAATGCCAGCGCCAACAACTGACCTGATTCAATCTCCAATGGTGCAAATAGGCCGATCTCGGTGTTGGTAAGCATCTCCATCTGTCGTGTCTCCAGACTGATCTGCCAAAGGTTAGAGACTCCGGTATAGTAAGAACTGCCTATAAGATATTTGTCATCAAGTGAGAAACGGAACTGCCCCAGATTGCTATCTTCCCATGTAATCAGCTCTACGGGTTTGAAGATGGCCTTAGCCAGTTCTTCCGTATTGAATAGCATAAGTGTGTGTTCGCCGTTGTCACCCTGTCGGGTAAGCGACAGCCATGTTCCATCATGGCTTATGTCAACGTCAAACACACTCACGCCAAACGGGAAAGCATAGATCACTTCCGGATTCTCCAAGTCGCGGTCCAGACGTACAATCGACTGTGTACCTCCGTTGGAGAAAAGGCCGTAAAGGCAATCGTGGGTATTGTCATACACGATATTGTTGATGCGTTGGAACTTTTTCTTCTTAACGACCTTTTTCTTTTGGATGTCATAAATCTCCAAGCCACGCATCTTGGCGTTGTTAGAAGTATAGATGATTCGTTGGCCCTTGCAATCAAGCGCTACATAAGCAGGGGCGTAGAGCTGGATGCCGTAAATGTCATTCAGTTTCCGCTGCTCACCGGTTTTAAGGTCTATCTCCGTCAGATGCGCAAAACCTCCGGGTGCATTCATGGCAGCATAGGCTTTTCCTGTGACAGGGTCATAGACGAACGGTGATACAGAACCCAACGGTTCTTTGGTCAGCGGTCTGGTCTCTGTAACGGGATATTGACGGATGGCAGCAAGGTTCTCATCCTGATGCTCCTTCTCGTCCTCTTTCCATTCATTCCACGTTTTCCGTAGCGATTGCCCATATACCTTCTCGAATTGTTTACCAAAGAATGTGCGGCTGTCAGCCGTTCTGTTATAGAACTGGATCATCTTCTCGTAGCCGTAGGTCTTGGTGAGGTAGTTCACGAAGCGGGTGCCATAGAGATAGGCGTTGGCGCCCACCTGAAAATCCATCGTTGAACCTTCCGTTTCCAGACCCACCACCGAATAGAGCTTGTCGCCCCCGTCTATGATACTGCGGAAGTACATCTCGTCATAGCCACCTAAGGCGCGTCCAACACCACCGCCGAGCCAAGTTTCCATGAAACAGGCGATACCTTCGTGATACCAACGTGGCGCATACCAACGGGGCACGCTTAGATAGCTCCATAGGGCAGAGATGGGCTGGGAGTTGTCGGTGCTCACCTTCGTACCGAAGAAGCGGCGCCAGTTGAGGTCGCGACGATTGTATTTGTCTGTCATGACGATGTGCGTGTACTCGTGCTTGAACAACTGACGGTATCGTTCACTTGAAGGATTGACATAATACGACATGTTCAACGGAGCCATGCCTATCTGTATAAGAGAACGCGGTAACGGCGTTGCACCGCCGTTACCGTCGTCTTCCCAGTCTGTCAATAGCAGCAAAGGTGCCTCAGGCTGATACACGGAGTCAGTTGTCCATATCTGTTCGTGAAGCGCCTTGCCGTTCTGATACATGCGTATCATGTGAGGGATGTATCGCGACAGGTTCTTGTCGAAGAACACCAGCGTAGCTTCATCCGTCTTATATTG
>Ga0265298_10001681_pt1 | contig 32530 bp, 53 predicted proteins | sample AusTroGonzalo_MG_3_FD_193486 | JGI IMG/M metagenome (GOLD analysis project Ga0265298, IMG submission 193486) | Bovine rumen microbial communities from tropical cattle in Woodstock, Queensland, Australia - Gonzalo_01 | ecosystem: Host-associated > Mammals > Digestive system > Stomach > Rumen ... | reverse complement strand
GATGCGGAAGTGCAGTATAAAGGAAACGCCTTGACCACTGACGCTATGGGATTTACGAAATCACAAAGAACTTGGGTACCACTTAAACCTGACAACATTTACACTACTCGCTTCGGAGGAAACACTGTTTTCATCGGCGAGAAATAAGGAACTTTGAAAAATGTGGCCTGATGATGGCAATGAAATACTGAAATTCTTCAAGAGCAGATTTGATAACACGCGTTTCAGAACTTCTCATGAAAGAATGGAGTATGACAAGCATGTAGCTAAACAGAAACTCGATAAGTATAAAGACTTCAGAGATTCATTTGACTACGCGTCCCTTTATCCTCATGTATTTGAAGAATGGAAGTCTCCGCTGACTCCGGAAGAAAGAGCAAAACTTAATAAGCAAAATCACTTAGAGGAAATTAGAAATGCAGGAACTGAATACTCGCTTGGATAGAATGAACTGGGCTTTATCCATCATTGACAATGACAAGCGTTTCAAGCGTGAAACAAGTTGGTCTCACAAGTTCGCTGGACCTTGGGAATATGACCCAAAGAACATTATCATTTGGGATCATACCAAGCATCCTTTGAATGCAAGACTTATCTGTGACTTTGCAGACAAGTATGGCAATATGTCTGACTTTACTTATGAAGAACATGAACGCAAAATGAAACTTCAGGATAAGATTCCAGGCCTCATCATTGCTAACATGGCGAGCAAAGTTGACGACCAGACACCTTTCATCTACTTCGCTACTGGACTTGACTATACGTCTAATAAAGAAGACTTGATGAAAGGTCACTTCGAGATTTACAACACTTTCCGATACTTCCTCGGTGAACTTATTCCAGAGCCGGCATCGCATAATCCTACATCCACAGTAGAAATCAGACGCATGATTACTTTGCTTTGTAATGAAGTTGACTATGAAGTCAATAATGCATGCGATTTGGAAGCACGAATCATCGGTAAAGAAATTGAAAGAAAAAAGAAATTAAGACTTAAAGAAATCCGTCAAGCAGGAGAAAACTATGAAGCGTAGTTCAGATGACAACTTTTTCGTTGAAAACAACCGCCGTTTCTTCAAGTTCATTGAAGAACTTGCAAGACGTGGGTTCGTTGAACTTAAAGAGGGCGAAGACCACAGTACTTACCCATACTCATTCTACATTACTGGCATTTACAGTAAGTATGCTAAGATTAACATCTTTATGCGTAGTCTTGATGAAGTAGGTAAGTACTTCGGCAACAGTGAAGTTACAAGAACTATCATTACAGTTAATTTTGGTGATGAAAATAAGTTTGATACATTCGGAATCACACAAGTGTGCCCGACATTCTGGACAAAAGAAACAGCTGAAGAACGTCAGGACAAATGGAACAAGTTCGTTGAACAGTGTTGGAAAAATCCTGCAGGCGCAGAGTTCTACTCGACTGACCGCACTGTGGCTGTTGTAGAATGTCCAGAAAGTGAACCGAGAGACGCGATGAATGAACGTCTTTACAACTATACTATCTCTTCTTTGCTTGAATATGAAACACAGCTTTGTGACATCTGTGCGAAGACAAAGAAACTTATCAATAAGTTGAAGAAGAGATATGAAATAGATATGTCTACAATTACACACGAAGCTCCGTTTGAACCAGAGAATGGACGTGACGAAGACGACGAATGACATCAAGGTTTATCAAGACGCCTACGCTAACCCAGAGTCTGCTCTTTTAGGTTTTAAAGGAAAGACTATTCAGTCAGCAGGCGTCATTTTCTGTCCTTACGTTCCAGGAGTATTTAATGAACCATCTCCTGAAGAAAAGGCACATGAATTTAAACGTAGACATCAAGAAGAAATTGAAAAGGCAGGTGAAGGATGGGAATGCTGCAGCGACTTAAGTCCTTCCTTAAAGAAAAAGATACTCGTGATGAAACTCTATCCCCAGAATTGCAGCAACAAATTGACGAACTGGAACGACTCGCAACAGAATACTGTAATAAACTTTGTGAGGAAAGAAAACTTTACGGTTCACTGCATGAAGAGAAGCAGAGGCAAAAAGAAAAACATCTGTGGGAGATAAGAAGAGCGGGTAATGAATGGACGGTATGATATGGATAAAGAAGAAGAAAAGGAAATTGCTCAAAAATTTAATGATGCTTTGTCACAAGGTTCATTGAACTTAGGTCTTGCTTTTGCCCGTTGTGTACTTGATAGAAGATCTTGTGATATGACTGAAGAAGAACGTAAGAAAGGCAAAAATAAACTTCATCAAATGGAAATTAAAGCAAGTACACAGGACTGGGAAGTATGAGTTTGATTGGACAGTTTGAACGATATGTCAGAGATGTTCAAGCAAGAGAGGGCGATGTCATTAATGGTCGTTTAGACCAAATGAGAAAGACGATCGTTGCTTCAAGAAAACTCTATCAACCTGGAGATAATCCTGAAGTCGGCTTTGACATTGCTGAAAATCATAACCCTTGGAAAGAAAGCGGAATGCTGGCTAAGTGGAATAAAGAACAGCACTTGGAAGAAATTAAACACGCAGGCGACGAATACGAGGCATAAGATGGAATTTAGTGCTCATCCAGCTGAAGAAGTACTTAAAGTAGTTGACGATATATGTGCAAGACATGGTCTTGTCAGAGGCAGCGATTACGACAGCCCACATGCATACGCAACTCCTAAATCAGGAATTAAAGAGTTTTTCTGGGTACATCCAGACATGTGTGCTTTTGGTGGTGGATTTAAAGATTACATTGTAAGACTTTGGGGAAACTCACCTTCGGTATGTACACGCGCTCAAATCAAGTTTCATAATCCCTCTGACCCAATGTCAATGTATGTCAGTATTGAGGCAGCGAATCCTACTCCAGATGAAGAAAATCTTGAGTGGGGAATTGACCACATTTTGGAAATAATGATTAACTTAAGAAAAAGAATAAAAGGTACTCAATTAAACTGGCGCCGTGCTGAAATAAGAGATGCAGCTAATGAGTACCAAACAGAATAACACACCGATTGACGGAATTGCTTTACCTATAGTTCGTCGTTCATTCCCTCAACTTTTTGCTGACACACTTGTTGGCGTTAAGCCAATGACTGAGGAAGAAGCATTGAAGGAAGCTGCAGCGATGGCAGAAAGACGAGCTAAGTGGCTTAAAGAAGTGCATAAGAACGAAATCAAGAAGGCTGGAGAAGGCTGGAAAGTGGAGTAAAACTATGGGCTGGAACATAACTATCAATGGAAGAAGAGTAAGTAACAATGTCAACCGCATTGACATCATTGGACGTAAGGTTGTGTATGCAGGCGAAGATACGCCTGAAGCAGCTGAACGCTTTAAGAAACTTTCAAGAGTAGCTCAACACCAAGATGAAATCAAGGAGGCTCCTCGTGGATGGTCCTGCAGGTGATTTAATATCAAGTATTCAAAAGATCTTTGAAGACGCTTACGTTCCTATAGACCGTGAAGCTATTCGTAAAGCTGAAAAGCAACTCCACTTGGAAGACATCGAGCATGCCGGCGATGAGTTTACTCAAGAATATGCTAAAGAACTTGAAGAAATAACAGAGGAAGCAATTATGGACATGGGCAGTTATATTATGAAGCAACTTGAAGCGAAGTATGAGGGTTATTTAAACCCAAGCGCTCAAGCACGAAATCCTGAATACATTCGTAAGTTGGAAAAGCAAGCACATCTGCATGAAATCAAACACGCAGGTGACGAATATGACAAGTGACGAATTCATTGAAGTGAGTTTCATGGGATACAAAAAGCAGTATCCGAATCCTAATATGAACAGACGCTTCTATCCGCCTGAAGTAGTTGAAAAGGCACTGAAGCTAGCAAGGAAGGAACAACACTTGAAGGAGATTAAGGAAGCAAGTTTGCTGTATGATGTAGAAAAATAAATCTTGTCTCGCATTTTCTTGAAAATTTTGTTATATTTTTCCTAGTATAAATAATGTACCGACCACCGAGTCGGTCAAACAAGCATTATTTAGCAAATTAGGAGAAAAATATGGCAAAACAGCAAAAGAATGCATTCATAGCAAAGATGAAAAGAGACAAGGCGATGGCAGAGTACATCTGCGAATTTGAGGACGAGTTCCTCTCAACTAACAGCGGACCTATTAACGTTCTTTTCTCAGGACGAGTAAAAGATGGTGGTATTAAGAAGGGCTGCATTGAGACTATCGCTGCTGACTCAAAGCAGGGTAAGTCACTTATTGGTTTGAACATTCTCGCTGAAGCATACAAGTCGGGAATGTCTTGCGTTGTTATTGACTCAGAAAACGCATTCAACACCAGATTGGCTCAGCAGTTGGGTGTTGATACAGATGATATCCTTATCTGTAAGACCTCTATCATTCCAGAAATTAAACAGATTTTCGCTAAGATTAACAACGGACTTACAAGAGCAGAAGCAAGAGAAATCTTTGTTCTTCTTGACTCGTGGGGTCCGCTTGTAGAAGTTCAGGTCTTGGACAAAGCAGCTCAGGCATCTTCCGCAGTGAACATGTCTGGTGCAAGATTCAAGAACGAACTTGCTAACATCATTAACGCATACGGTAACACGACATTCGTCGTTAACCACGTCTATGACACTATGGACCCTTATTCTCCGGATGGTAAGTTCGCTATTCCTGGTGGTAAGAGATTGATTTTCAACTCTGACGCTATCGTCAAGGTTACATCATCTTCTAAGGCTAAGGACGGCGATGAAATTTACGGCAAGATCATTACTGCTTCCGTATCTAAGGGCCGTGACGCTAAGGAATTTAAGAAACTCAAGTTCCTTATTGAATTGGACGGCGGTATCAACCCATACTATGGCCTTCTCGATGAAGCTATTGAAGCTGGTGTCGTTAAGAAGACAAAGGTCGGTGTTTCCAACGGCTTTACTCGTCCTAAGTATGATACTGATGGACGCCTTTGGAAGGAGAAGGACCTTTACTGTGCTAAGTTCTGGATTCCACTCTTCCAGGATGATGACTTCAATGAATTCCTTGAACGTAAGTTCTCGTTTGAAGATTCTACATTGACTTCTTCAACTCAGAACATCAAGGAACTTATGGCAGCTGGCGACTGGGATAACTTGCCTGAAACTTCGCTCAATGCTAAGAAGCAGGGTGATGATGAAGACGGTGATGTCGAGGCTTATACCTTTGATGCAGACGAAGACTAATCCCTAGTACTTCGAGCGGGCAGACTGTTCCGCAACAGTGGGCAAAAAGAAAATTTTTGCCCACTTGTTTTTTATGAAAAACTTTGTTATATTTTGAACAAGTCAAAGGAGACTTATATGGTAGTAATTATTGAAGGTCCGAATCGTTGCGGTAAGTCTACGCAGATTCAGAACATTAAAGACTTGTTTGAGAGCAAAGGAAAAGATGTTCAAGTAATTCATTATGAGCATTTACATCTTGACCCGACGAAACTTTATACACCAGAACAGCAAAGGGAACTTTCACAAGTTCGTTATGACGATATGCTACATCTGGCTGATCTTTTCGCCAATGACAAGAAAACTTTGCTTATCTTTGACCGTGCTCACTTAGGTGAAATGGTTTACGGTCCAAAATACAGACATTATGATGGAGAATATGTTTGTGAACTTGAAAAGAAATACGAGAAGCTCATGGCTGCTGGCTGTGTCTTTGTCTTTGTGGACAAGCCTGAAAATCTTCTTGCTCGTGAAGACGGTTTATCTCCTACAACGACACTTGAAGACAAGGCGTATGAGACATCGTCATTCGTCTCTGCTTTTGTAAAGTCCAACATTTATCATCGCTATTTGATAAACATTGAAGGACAAGATGCAGAAGCAGTGAAGAAGCAAGTTTACGACTTTCTTAATGACCGTTTTGGAATCTTGGAGGAATAATGATTCAGAATTTTGAAATGAAGAATGACCCGACGATTAAGTCATCAGATTATCATTGGGCAAGGAACAACGAAACACTCCGTGCTGTTCAAGAAGAGATTCTTGAGAAGTATCAGAGTGAAGAAAAGGTTGGAAATACATGGGAAGTCATTGATGCACATCTCTTGTTCCATCCGTTCCAGCCGTTCTTGAATGTACTTAACCGTCCGTTCAACCACGACTATCTTGCAAAGGAAAAGAAGTGGTATATGTCACAGGACTTGTCTATTAAAGGATGGATGGACGATGTCAAGATTTGGAACTGGTGTGCTTCAAAGGATGACAAGCAGGAGATTAACTCTAATTACGGTTGGTGTGTCTTCTCTGAAGCAAACGGTGCTCAATATCAAAATTGTATTAGTAAGTTGACATCAGATCCTAACACAAGAGAAGCATTGATGATTTACACAAGACCATCTATGCATGCTGATGCGATTGAAAACGGAAAGCATGATTTCATGTGTACTGTTTCAGCTCAGGTCTTTATCAGAAACAATAAGCTTGAGTACATCGTAACTCAAAGATCTTGTGACTTGGTGACTGGTCTTTCATTTGATTTTCCGTGGCACTGTTATGTCTATCAGATGATGCTTGAAGAATTGAGAAAAACATATCCTGACTTGGAAGTCGGTATGATACATTACAACATCGGTTCTCTGCATGTATATGAAAGACATGAAGAATTGCTTAAGAATTACGGAGCATACAATTAATGAAATCCACAGAGTTTGAACGAATAATCATCAAAGCTCTTTTCGTCAATAAGGAAGTGAACACAAAAGTCCTTCCTTACTTGACTGATAAGTGGTTCTTTGATGTAGATAATAAGCTCATTGTAAAGAGCATCATTGACTTCACAAGTAAGTTCAATTCTATGCCGTCTGTTCTTGAGGTTAAGCGACTCTTGACTGACGCTGGAACATGTGATGTATTTGAGAAGATCATGGCTATTAAAGATGAAGAAGCCATGACAGAGTTCATGCTCGATGAGATTGAAGAGTTTGTCAGAAGGAAGTTGATTTATAGAGCTTCTGAAGAAGCGATGAAATATGTGACTTCCGGTGAGGCGCCTAAAGAAGGATCTTTGGCAGATGAAATGACTGAAGCAGAGTCATTTAACTTCAATGAAGATCTTGGCTTTGACTTCTTTGAAGATCCTGACAGACTTTATGAAGACGCTAACACGAAGGAACGCTTGTGGAACACTGGCATTAAGGCCATCAATGAAATCTTGCTTGGCGGTATTCACGAAAAGTCATTGAACTTGTTCATGGCTCCGACTAATATCGGTAAGACTTTGATTATGTGTTCTCTGGCAACGAATATGATTCTTGATAACAACTCTGTTCTCTACATCACATTTGAAGACCCAGAAAACAAGATCGCCGCTCGTATAGCACAGAATATGTTTGATGTTACACAGATGGACTTCAAGACAATGTCTCGTGAAAACTTTAACAGAGCTTTCCAGATTGTCAAGCAGAAGGTTAAGTCTAAGCTGTTCATCAGAGAATTGCCTGAAGACTGTGTTAATGCAATGCAGCTTAAGGCACTTCTTAAAGAGTTGAAAGAAAAGAAAGGTTTCGTCCCTGATGTTGTCTTCATTGACTATATCGGATGTATGATTCCTAACGGAAAGAATAACAGTAACTGGAACTCTAACACGATCTTGAAGTTGATTTCTTCTCAGGTTCGTGCTCTCGCTCAGACTTACGGCTTTCCGATTATCAGTGGCCTTCAGGCAAACCGTGGTGGTAACGGAATTGCGGAACTTTCATTGTCAGACGTCGCGGATTCTTTCGCATCTACAACGAAGGCAGACGCTATCTTCGGTGTTACACAGCCTGAGGATTACGAACAACAGAATGTATACTGCATGAAGTTGTTGAAGACTCGTTATGGTGGCATTGGCGGTAATAACAGAGGCAAGACATTCTTGGTCGGTGTTGATACAGCAAGACAGCGCATCTATGACGTAGAACAAGATAAAGTTAAGAACGATACAGTAAGTATGTTTGAGAAGGCGCCAATTTCCAAATCGGACGGCGGTGTTAACTTAGACACACAGGAACCAATAGAAGTGGACTTTGACTAAAGGAGACAAGTTATGGAATTAGAATTTGATTCTTTAATGTCTGACTGGGAAGATTCACAGGCGCTTGAACGTAAACAGAACCGAGCTTCTTTCTATGGATTTATGAAGGAGCGAGGTTTTGACTTTGAAGACGTTGACGAAACCACAAGACTTCCAAAATCACTGGAGCCTGTCTTGGAAGGTGACGCTGACGACCTTCATAAGTTTAACGCTGCTTTACATGATATTCACAAGAAGAAGCTCATCAACATAAGTGACGCTGTCATCTATCTTACCTCTGACTACTTTGAGGAAAAGACTATGCTTAAGTTGCTTGATGAGATGAATCATTACCTCCTTTCACAGGAGTTATTGAAGAGATATCATATCAAGCAGGAAGAATCTGAAACTTCTCTAATGGACTTTTTTGAAAATGCTGACGAGTAGCAAAGAACTATATCATTTCTGGTCTCTCTTCTCGAAGTTAGTCGGGAAGAAAGAGGACCCAGAACCAATCGTAAGAAAATTCACGAAGAAATCCTTTGAAGAAATTCTTAAGGAAAAATTCTTCGAGACGCCTAATATGTCTAAGGGTTACATCCCATTCATAGACTTGGCGAATGCAATAAACATGAAGAAGATTTCATTTGATGATTGGATTTACGTGATGGTTGGAGATTTTTTAAGAGATGGAAGTGTTAAGAAAAAAAACATAACAAACTTAAATTATCTTCAAAAAAATTGTAAATTTTATTCAGTAAATGGAAAAAAACTTCAAGAAGAAGTAATAAATAAATTGTTAGAGGAATCGGCGATGGAAGCTGAAGAAGATCCGTTCGCTGCTTTTTCTGGCAACCAATTTGACCTATATAAAGTCAATGAAAAGCAAAAGAATAAACTTTATGAACTGATTAGAAACGGAACATTGAGCTTTTGGTTTTGGTTTGATGGAATAGACAACGGGAAGTTTGCTATTGACGAAACCAAGATTGATGATCCAGAGTATTTTAGGTTCTTAAGGTTAATGCGAATAGTAAGACAAAGTAATAAAAAGGCAACATAAGGAGAAAACATTATGCCAATTAAAAGAGACCTCAACGCTTATTTCGGTGACATCAACGCTGCTGTTGCAGAACAGACACCCAAGAAAATGAAATCTTGGAAGATTGAAAATCTGTTCACACCTACTTACAAAGACAACAAGTTCAGCGTCGTTATCCGCTTCCTTCCTTCCCATCCAGATGAGATTAAGCCTTACGTAGAAAACCGTAAGCACACCATCAAGCTTCCAAACAACAAGTGGTTCATCACTGAATGTTTGACGAAGTTCGGTAAGCCATGTCCGATTTGTAACCACAACCGCACAGCTTACAAGACAATGCCGAAGGAACAGGCAGCTGATATTTCCCTTGGAAAGGCTAAGAGCCGTTACATCTGCAACATCTTGGTTGTTCGTAACGCAAACAACACAGAAACAGAAGGTAAGGTATTCCGCTTCGAGTTCGGTCCGCAGATCATGAAGATGATCGGCGCAGCAATGACTGACCGTGAAGACGAAATTGAAGGCTTGATCCGCGGATTTAACCCGTTTGACTGGGAGACTGGTGCTAACTTCGTTTACACCGGCGTCATGGGATCTAACGGTCCTAAGCTTGACGACTCTCACTTCGGTAACCAGGGACCGATTGATAAGTGGAATGGTAAGAAGTACCAGCCGTTGACTGTTGAAGAGATTGACGCTATTGAAGCTCAGCTCTACAGACTCGACGAATGCTACAACAAGGAAGAAGATGTCGCTGACTTCAACCGTATCGTTCAGCGTTACGAAGAAAAGTCTGGCAAGAAGCTCCTTGGCCTTCCTGAAGGCGGCGTTCCGGCAGCTAAGTCTGACGCGGTAGATCTTGCTGCAACGAATCCCTTCATGAGCGAAGCATCAGCTCCGGCTGCTCCTGAAGCACCTGCTGGTGATGACTTCGACTTCGACGCAACTCCTAAGGAGACAAAGACAAACATCAATACTGGAGCAATTCCAGAGGTGACTGACGATGCCTTCTTCGCTGATGTTGACGAAGAAATGAAGTAATTCAAAGTTGAGAAAGAAAATCTTACGGGAACCTCTTGGGGTTCCCGTTTTTTATTATATTTTGTCAAAAGGAGATTAAGATGGTAGATTTTTATGATGAGAATTTAAGAGTGTTGAATTTCACTCACATTGACTTTGACGGCGTCGTTGCAGGAATCGTCATCAAGAATTATTTTAAGAACGTCATAACTGAACAAGTCAATTATGGCAAGGAACAGGAAATCATCACAAAGGTGAATAAACATAAAGGCAAGTATGATGCGATTATCTTCACTGACTTCTGTCCAACTGAAGCAGGTCCAGGAATTTTGAAGAATTCTATTGAAGAAATTGCTATGGTCGCTGAAGTTCCAGTTCTCGTTCTTGACCACCATGAATCAGCAGAAAAGTATAATGATCCGTCAAAGAACATCTACATCAACTTGAAGTACTCTGGCTGCATGCTCGCTTGGAAGTATTTCAGCGCAAGAAAAGACTTGTCGCATCTGAAAGAACTTGTTGACATCGCTAACGATTATGACTTGTGGATTTTGTCAGACAAGCGTTCACAGTACTACAACGCTTTGATGTGGGAAATGGGATTTAAGTGGTTCTTCCGTCGTTTCTTGAAGGGCAACATTGCTCTCCGTGAAGAAGAGAAAGACTTCATTCGTGATTATGTAAGAATCGTCAAGGACCAGTATGACAATTTGCCGTTGAGCGAGTTGCCGCATAAGGGTTGCTTCTATGAATGTGACCAGTATCTTGGTGAAATGTCAAAACGTCTTGCTGATGAAGGCTATCAGTATCAGATCATCAAGCATGGAAACGCTTTGTCACTTCGTTCAGCGACAGACAAGATTAACCTTGTGAATGTTTGCCAGTTCTTGGGTAAGGGCGGTGGACATCGCAGAGCTGCTGGCATTCCACTTTATCCATCTGACCGAATTGATGAAGTCGTGAATAATGTGGCACAGGCAGTTGAACATGAACTCAATTACGGAAATGGTAACTTACCGTTTTAATGTATGTACCTAGCTACTATCAATAGTCAATTTGATAATAAGATCCGTGGACTTACGGTTGATAAGGCAGTATGGCAAAAGGTTCTCAAAATAGTCCGAGAACCTCTTGTTGTGCCGGATAAAGCCAAGATTCCTCAGTGGAAATTTTGTTCCATACTAGGAGAACAAAGATGTACTGAGAACATTGGAAGCACTAATCTGCTTATTCTTGATTTTGACGATTCCACTTACTCTATTAAGGAATTTGAAAATCAGTTCAAGGAGTATAAGTACATTCTTCATACTTCTTGGTCTTATGATGGCAATAACAGTAAGTTCAGAGTCTTGTTGTTCTTGAATAAAGAGTATGACCTTCAGCGTCTGCTCTTCAAATGTCACGATAAGACTTTTAGTCCTTATGAATACATGCTTAAGGCGTTCCCTCATATTGACCCCGCGTCATTTGTGAAAGCGCAGTTTTTCAAGATGCCGGCGATTAAGCAACCTGGAGCACCTTACTACTTCAACATTCATAATGGCAAGCCTTGGGATCCGATGGAGATTGAAGGATTCTACTTCGCATATACGATGTGTGAAATTAAGCAAGAAGAATACTTAAAGAAACTTGAAGCAGAACATGCGAAGAGAAGAAAGCGTGATAATGATGATATGACTTCTGCGATTGAATACATCAAGAAGAAAATGCAGGAACTTCCAGCAGGATTAAGACATAACGGCGTTTTCGGTCTTGCAGCTTGGTTCGCTGGCATTGGCGGAACATATCAAGAGTTCAGTCAGATTCGTCCAACTTGGGCGGATAGACAGTATGACAAACAAATTAAACGACTTCAAACAGAATGGTATAAGATAGGAAAATAACTATGAAGATTGGACACTACTACAAGTTTCACGGCGCCTTTGAATACGGTAAAGAATGCGTAGGCATCTATATTGGTAAGGACGAAGAAAGCGGATTCTTGATGTTCACAAAAGTGCTTAGTGCTGCAACGCTTGAACGCTTAAGAGAAGAAAATAAAGAACATACTATCAAGAATTACAGAGCAAGAGAGATGTTCCTAAATCCTGTTCACACAAATATCATATACCCAATGAAAAATTATTTTGAGGACGCATAATGGCTAGAGCAATAGACATCGAAGCAATGAAAGAACGGTTGAACGAATACTTTGAAACGCATTCACAGCAAGATATTCTTAAGAAGTTCTACAAAGACACACTTGAAACGATAGATAAATTTGATAAAGAGCTTTGGGTAAGCGCCATCAATGAACAGATTGGTTTAGGCGATGAAGAACTCCTTTATACCGATGATCCTGAAAAGAAAAAGTATGAACACTTGTTTGACATCTTTTCACACGGCGTTGGACATCTGATTGATGAAAAGATTCCGTGGACAGAGGTTAAAGACACTGACTTCCCAACTTGTTTCAGAATTTTCGAACACAACGGCTACCAGCTTGCCGTTACATTGATGATAGGTCAAGGTTCTGCTATTGATGTCTGTCCTGTTTCAGAGTTTAAGAACTGGATGAAACGCATTGGCGGCAAATATACACCGCCTAAGCCATTGAAGCTAGACGATCTTGAACAGTTGCTTAAAGATGGCAAGAAAGAAATCCTTGACAAGATTGCGAATGCGTCTACTGAAGTAAAGCGCAAGAAATAAGTCCAATAAATACACCAAACAAGATATGTGAGGTGTATTTATGAAAATTGTAGGTTTAGATCTCTCTTATACCAGCCCAGGCGTCGTTATAGAAGAACTAGACGACGACCTTAATGTCGTATCCTGTGAGGGATACGGCTTTGCTATTCCCAAGTGGGCTCATGGGAACATTGTTGAATACAGAGGAGCAAAAGACTTCTCTGATGATTATGCAAGGTATAAATTCCTACACGACAAAATGCTAGAATGGTGTAAAGACTGTGAGTATGCCTTCGTTGAAGATTATGCTCAGTCTGCTAGCGGTAGAATCCTTGACCTTGCTGAATTTGAAGGTTTCATTAAGCAGGAACTTTATCGTAGAGGCGTTAAGCTCAGATTCTACGTTCCATCTACCAACAAGAAATTTTTCACCGGCCGCGGTAGCGCCGACAAGATCTCGATGTATCAGGCATGGGAGAAATGGCAAGGAAAGAAGCCAGATCTTAGTGATTTGCCGTTCGTTGATAAGGGAGACGGCGTAAAGCCTACATCAGATATAGTTGACGCCTTTGCTTTGTGCGAAATGGGACGACAAGAGCTTCGTCTACGTCGTGGACTTGATAAAGCAGAGGATTTACCAAAAGAAACACAAGAAGTCTTTGAGTTAAGACGCGAAAAATCACTTGCCAAGATTCAAAAGAAAAAAGAAAAGGGTACTGCGAAGAAACACGAGAAAGTAAAGTGCGGTATTCTTGAAACTCCGTTTAGAGGTCTTGAACTTGGAGACTTGGACAGAGGATTATAATGGGAAGCATATTTGGCGCTAACTACGCAAAGGCTATTTTTACTCCAAGGCACCCAGAGAAATGTGTCAATACGAATGGCACATTCAATAAGCCGTTGCCTCAGATGCGTTCTTCCTGGGAGATGGTCTTTGCGAATTTCTGCGACATTGAGGAGAATGTTCTTCAGTGGGGTTCTGAAATCGTCGAGATTCCATACTTCTCACACATTGACGGTAAGTCGCATCGTTACATCACCGATTTTATCTTGGTGGTTCGAGATAGAGACACTGGAAAGAATACGAAATGGCTCATTGAAGTCAAGCCTGCTTCTCAAGTTCCCAAATTGAATGAATTTGGCGAGATTATCTTTCCAGAGCTTAACAAGAAAAAGAAACTGACTGAACAACGCATTGAACGTTGGAAAGAACAGTGCAATGTGCTTAAAAAGAATCATGAGAAATGGACTGCAGCTCGGAAATGGGCCAAAGATCATGGCTATCAATTCAAGATCATAACCGAAGTTGAATTGGGAAAGATGAATAAATAAAATAAAGTATTTTGGAGACTCTTTATGGATAATTTGATTGTAGAAGGCGGTAACGCAAAAGCCAAGAATGGCGCAGAAGCAAGCAAGATTAACTTGAAAGACTTTACGCCTGAACAGTATTCTGCATTTAAGCAGGGACTTCTTAATCTCGTTCGTGCTATCAACCAAGCATACACTAAGTTCGCTAAAGAACCGCTCTTCCCAAGTGAAGACGCTATTGATTCTTTGAAGATTTTCTCAGGATCTGGCTTTGAGTTCTTCAAGCGTTCTCGTGAAGAATATGCTCCAGTTAAGCCAAAGATGGGCGACGTAGACGTTCAGATTGATGAAAAGAAGCGTGATAAGGTTCGTGAGTTCCTTGAAGCAAATGAAGGCAAGAAATTCAACGGATTTACATATCTTGGTACCCAATTCGGCGGTGACTTCTATAATATCTTTAAGGCACCTAAAGAATTCCAGCCTGCCGCAACAAATATCCAGATGGACTTTGAGTTTATCGAGTATGATGAAAACGGTATGCCTAACGAGTTTGACGTTTTCGCTAAGAACTCTGACTGGGAAGACTTGTCTCAGGGAATTAAAGGTCTTGCAAAGAACAACTTGATTCCTGTCATCTATAAGGTCATCTATGGAACACCGGGCGTCGTTTTCCAGAACAAGAAAGACGAGCCTTCTAAAGCATTCAAGGATGAAGAAGTTCCGACAAAGACTTATGGCTTTAAGGGTTCAAGACAAAAGTATCAGCCAGTTCTTGACGCTGAAGGAAAACAGGTGATGTATAACGGCAAGCCTGCTTACCGTGAGAAGGCAGTCAAGGATACACCACTTAATCGTTCGCTTCCATCTATCTTTGAAGAAATCTTCGGCGTTCAGCCTTCAAAGAAAGCTCTTCAGATGATGTATTCCTTTACTGGAATGTTGAAGTTGATGAATAAGTATTTGACAAAGCAACAGATTCAGAAGATCTATCAGAAGTATTCAGAAGATCTTTACAAGCAGGTTGATGATCCTGCAGTCGCTGACACAATCTGTGCTAAGTTCAAGAAAGAATGTCCGTTCGTTCATGATGTAAACGAAAAGTTTACGCTTGACCTTTATTTCAAGAAACAGATTTTGGGAGAATAAAATGCCAGTAGCAATGAAGACTATCACTTCTACGAAGAAAGGCTCTGAAGGCGAGAAGGTAGAAGTAAGAGATTATTGGTATACTTCTGAGATGGAACCTATAGCAGTCGCTTACGGCTGCTTTAGCCCGTTTACAGGCAAGTATGGACATGCCCGCTTGCTTGAGAACGCTAAGGAACATGGCATCGAGAAGTTTATCATTCTTTCGCCTAACAAGAAGCAGCCGATTGACAATGACCGCAATATGTTTACTCTTGAACAGAAAGTTGACATTGCTAAGAAAGGCGCTAAGGATCTTGGCTATAACATTATTGACGCTTACATCGCTGAACAGAACTTTGTTGTTTCAAACCTTTTGGAGTTAGCTGAGAAATACCCAGAAAATCGTATCGTGCTTTGCTGCGGTCCTGACCGTATTGCTGAATACGGAAGATACATGAACGAATTTAAACCATCTAATAGCCAACTTCCAGACGAATCTAACCCTAAGCCCGGTAAGTTCGAGTATTTGACTTTGTCTGACCGCGGCGAAAAAGAAGTATCTGGAACTAAGGTTAGAGCAATGATTCGTCGTGGAGCGAAAGACGAGTTCTTGGAGGCAACAGGATATTCCGACAGGATTTGGGAACTTTGTTATCTTTATGCTCAGGAGAATGGCGTGCTTGACGAATGCTTTACAGACTTTATTGGAACAGAATTGGACGAGGCACTTGCTGCAACTAACCGTGTAGGCATTAAGCACCTCTATAACCCAGGCAACCCGCAAGAACTTGGAGCTCTTGAGTTCCTTGACATGCTCGATCTTCTTCTTGAAGATGGTGGCAAACTTGTCAATGGCAAGAACTTCTCGATGACAGAAAAGTCTGACGGTGCTGCATTCCGTATGGGTATTGATGATGAAGGTGAGTTCTTTGTTGAACAGTCTTACTCAGGTCCAATTTACGACAAGGAATTCATCAAGGACAAGTATGTGCAGAAGTATGGACGAATGAATCGTCTTGCTACTGGTTGGTATAACTTGATTGACACACTGCAGAATGATAAGAAGACACAGAAGGTTCTTCGTGGAATTTACGATGAAATTGGAGCATTCAAGATTTCAGGCGAAGTATTCATCAATGAACTTGGTCTTAAGGACGATGATGGTTATGTAACATTCGTCGGTTCTCGTTATGATCCTGAACGTCTAGGTAAGAAGGCAACGATTGTTATGTTTGCAGTCGCTGACGCTGAAGGCCAGACTGTTGAAAATTCTCGTGGTATCATCAAGCATATCATCAAAGCTGGTTCTTCTGCTGATATTAAGTATGATGACGCTGAACTGAACGTCAAACAGAATATCAAGATTGATGTTGGTTCTGAATGCCGTCAGATTAAGCGAAACATTGACATTTTCCAGAACGAAAACGAGATTGATGTTGTTGAGACTCTTAACAACCCATCAAGAAAGAAGGACGATCTTCAGAGAAAGAAATTCGTTCGTGCATTCATTGAAGAACAGCAGGGAATTCTTAATGCCAAGTTTGAAACACAGCTTGAACATTATGAAGGTAAATGGGGTCCTGACTATGAAGGCGTCGTTATTAAGTTGAAGGACGGTTCAATGATTAAGATTACGTCTAAGGGCTTTAAGGAGTTTAAGGCAAAACATGACGACACTCTTCAGAAGTGGATCATGGAGAATAAAAACTTCGTAGATGAATTCACAAAATATATAATGTAGAGGAATTACAATGAAAGGAATTTACGAATCATTTGGAACTTGGCTTGATGCTAAGGACAAGCGTTTCTTGATTGACGAATCCGTTTTCAACGGTGACGATATCGTAAAGCACACATATCTTAAGGACGTTATCGAGAAAATTGTTTCAGGCAAAGGCGAGATCCGCACTGGTAAGCAGGGTGAAGGTACTCCAGTTACCGCTGCTGATTATGATGTTGACAAGTTGCAGGAATTGCTTAACAAGCCTAATGTAACGAATAAGGATTTTGACGCCTGCATTAAGAATAAGAACGCTCGTTGGACAAACTTGTTCAAGGGTGACTTCTCTGGCGGTTCGGGTCGAGATCTTTCAGGTGCTGTAACCTCCTTTGGTTCTGGTGCTAAGATGACTGAGGTTCAGGAATCCATTACAGCAGTTCTTCTTGAGATTAACTGCAATAAGGTTCCGCTCAACATTGACGAAGAAGCAGTTCCTGAAAAGTTTAAGAAGAAATCAGACATTCTTAAGTGGTTGATTACTTCTAAGCCTTCTGTTCAGTCTGGTATTTGCCATTATATTGACTTCGGTCTTAAGGACGAGGATTTCTTGGTCGCTATGACAAACTTCCTTGAGTCATGGGGCAAGTCAATGGAAAAGATTTACAACGCAAATGTTCGTGAACTCATTTCCTCAATTTATAAGAGAGGCATTACTGCTAAGAAGTGGTACTTCGGACACTTTGGAAGAACTGACTTGCAGAGCATCGCTGAGCTCAAGCCCTATCTTTCTGCTGACCGTTGTGGCGTGAACAAGGACGACGCTGACAAGTCTGACATTGTTCTATTCTTCAACCCTGCAGTCGCAAGACGAATCATGAGAGCAGCAATGAATGCCACTAGCATTGAAGAACATAACGAGATTCTCAACAATGCGTTCTTCAAGCAGAACCTTATCGGTATTTCATTGAAGCAGATCGGTAGCACATTTAATCTTATCGGCGTTAACTTGAACAACTCTTACACAAACGTAGGTGGTGACGAGATTAACCCAGACAAGGTTGCTGCGGTTATTCACAGAACAAAGAACACCGCAAGAAATACTTTCGGTACCAATATGATTAAGAGGGTTGAACCCGCTAAGTCATTGTCTGGCTTGATTGAACTTGAACCGAACAACAAGAAGTCTATTCACTTGAATCGTGAAGTTCAGGTTACATTTAGAACTCGTGGTACTCCTACTATTTCTGTAACACTTGGTGAAAAGGGAGCAAAGGCTCTTATGGGTTCTGCAAAGCAGTCATTCGCTAAGAAAGAAATTAACGGTATTCCTGGTCTTGGTTTTGACATTGCTGGTCTTGAAAAGAAGATGGGCAAGGGTGGCGATATAGCAAAGAAGATTAACGTTATCATGAAGGACTTCCTTACGTTGCTTAAGCAACATGGCGGCATTAAGAAGTTTGCTTTGGCCTTCGCAGATTCTGTCGGTTATTCGTTCGAGTCTGATGACGCCTTCGTTCAGCTTTCAGCACCTTATATCAAGATCTACTAATCGAGAAATTATTTTTCAAGCAGGGGACTTCGGTCCCCTGTTTTTTGTTATATTTTGACTATGAATATACATGAAGAATTATGGAAAGCATTTAATGACATCTACTTTGAAGAAGAACCGCATACCTATACAGATTCAATGGGAACACAATACGAATCTGCTACTGGATGGATAAGTCGCTTCTCAGAGCCGTTTAATACAGAAGAAAGATTGAAGTCAAGTTCTGAAGAGACAGGCACGCCTATTGAAGAACTCAGAAAGCAATGGGACTATGCTGGCGAGTATGCTAGAAAACTTGGTACTGAAGTTCACTCTGTCATGGAGAATCTTTGGTATAAGAAAGACTATGACATCAACCCTACAGTCGCCGCTCAGTTCCCAGAAATGGTTGAAGACTTCAATGAACGTAAGCGTAAATGCAAAGACCTTTTCAGAAGAATGAAACGCATCTATGCTCCGGTCGCTAACGAGTTTATCGTCTATGACCAAGAACATGGAATTTGCGGAACGATTGACATGCTTGCTTATAACATGAAGACTGGCAAGTATGCTATCATTGACTGGAAAACGTCAAAGGCGTTCAAGACAGTAGCTTGGAATGATGAAAGACTTAAGGAGCCTTTTACAGACATTCAAGCATGCAACACAGCGGAATACTCTTTGCAGCTCTCGCTTTACAAGTACATGCTTGAAAAGAAGACTTCTATCAGAGTTGACGAACTTTTGCTTTTCCAGATTCCAGGAAAGACGAAGGCTGTAGGCGACATTCATCGCTGTTTTGACTTGTCTGACCGCTTGAAGAAATACATTGAAGGATAGATTTTGATTTTGACCAATTTACAAGTGGGTCAGAATTAGTTATATTTTTGTCAAAAAGGAACATAAACATGAGTTCACTAGAAGATTTCATTGGTTACACTGAAGAGCAGCCGAAAGGCAAAGAAAAGGTTCTTCTTGTAGACACAAACAATATGTCAATGCGTTGCTTGTATGCTCTTGCATACGACCCAACTGATACACAGTTTACTTCCTATAAGATTGCATTTCTGCAGTCTCTTAAGAAGGCCATCAAGCAGTTCCATCCGAACAAGATCATATTCTGTCAAGAAGGTGGCAATAACTGGCGTAAGGAACATTTTGACAGCTACAAGATTAGCAGAGCACAAGGTTACGACGAATCTAAGATAGATTTTAACGTCTTTTTCCAAATGAACAACGAATTTATTGCTGGGCTTCAAAAAGCGCTTCAGAACGCTTTATTTCTCCGCATTCCTCGTTTGGAAGCAGACGACTTGATTGGTTTGATTACGAAGTATCGTCAAGATTGGGACATTCTTCTCATCTCGACTGACAAGGATTTTTACCAGCTTCACAAGTATCCGAACTTCAAGCAGTATAACCCAGTGTCCCACAAGTTCATTGAAGTGCTTAACCCTGAACTCGCTTTGATGCAGAAGATTATCATCGGCGACGGTTCAGACGACATTCCGCAGTTGATGTTCCGAGTAGGTCCGAAGACTGTTGAAGCACTTTACATGAAGGGAGAAATTAACAACTGGGTCAAACAGAATAACTTGCAAACTGCATTTGACAGAAACCGCTTGCTCATTGACTTTGACTATATTCCTAAGGAATATCATCAACCTGTGATTGATGCAGTCGCTAGCTGGGAGCAAGGAAAATTCAACGGAAGAGAGTATTACAACTTTGTCATCAATGAACACTTAGGAAAGGAACTCGAGAAGATTGACGAATCTTTAGAAATCTTCAACCGAGTCAAAGGCAAGTAATGAAACTCAAGTATAAACCAATTTACACACAAGCGGTTCGTTCTTACGAATCGCTTTCTACTTGTAATAGACTGCATGTAGCCGCTCTTCTTGTTCAAGACGGACGAATCGTTTCAGTCGGTTACAACGGCGTGCCTTCAGGTCAGAAGCACTGCTGCGACATTTTCATCAAGACTGGTGGAAAGTTTTATGTCGGCGAGTGGGGACCTCCTGGCGAGATGTCGGCGAATGAAGTGACCGAGGAAGAATGGAAGCGACAACATCACATGTTCTCCGAACGATATGAAGTTCACGCTGAAATGAACTGCATCGCTTTCGCTACGAAGAACCGAATTGATGTAAGCAAATGTAACTTGATTATTTCCATTTCTCCTTGCATCAACTGTGCCAAGCTTATTACAGCGGTCGGCATAAAGAAAGTATATTACTTAGACGAATATGACAGATCACAGGACGGAATCAACTATCTGCGTGATAACGGCGTCATCTGTGAAAAAGTAACTTAACTCTTAACAAACACAACTAACTATGTATCCAATACTTTATGTCTTCAAATCTCTCATCCTAGGATCATTGGAGTTCTGTATTTGGGCCCTCCTTATCCTAGGGTTTTTTCATCTTACCAACCACGACCACATCTTTAAAGAAGACCGCGTGGTTATTGAACATGTTGGCGGTGCAGAATACTCTGAAGATGACATTTTCACGCCTTATGGGTACATTGAAATGTACCGCAAGTCAGGTATCATTACATCCGAAGAAGCACAGAAACTTCATGATAATAGACATTCAGTTGAAGTAAAGAGAACTGATACTGCAGCTGACAACTGGTATTTTCTTTTCTTCGCAGTCGGTTTTATCATGACTATTGAGAATGTCATTCAAGGTTGTTCTTTGGATAGTCGTTCTCATACTTGGTCATACTTATTCATCACTATGATTGTGAACGGCGTCATGTGCATTGGAAATTTCATTACCAAATGCATGGCGAAGTTTGTTAAGATGGAGGACGCATGATAGCAAAACTTCTTCAATGGATCATTGCGGCATGTCTTTATTTCCGCAAGTTCTTGTTCTTACCGAGAGATTTTCCGGACGGCGATACGAACTACATCTGTCCGATTATGATGGGAATTCTCTCTTTTATCTTCTGCGTCATCTTCTTGTGTGTAGCGTTAGATAATCGCTGGCCCAATGATGCAGAGAAAGAAAAGGCCAGATATGCAGTAAATAAGTATGCAGAATACTTGCTTGAAACTGTTCATAGAGACCGTGCTCTTAAAGACAAACCGTTCATCTTTAATGAACAGACAATTTATGAAGCATACTATAAGACTTCAGAACCGCTTATCTTTAAGAAAGATTGATTTATTTTCTATTGACATTTTAAGCAAAATTTGTTAATTTTATACCAAAAGGAAGGCAATATGATTTTCAATTTGAAACGATTTAATGACTGTGGGAAATGCTCCTATGGGACACTTAAGGAAACATTTGACACTGAAAAGGATCTTATTTTCTTGAATGAAAAGAAAGTTGAAATCAAGAGCCTTGAGGATTTATTCAAGTTTTTGTGGCGAGTTCCTGGCATTTCTTACCGCGACAATGAAAGCGGAAAGAGCGCTGCTCACTTTTACAGTAAGAATGACGCTTGGTGGAAAGACTATTATGAAGGCTTTTATGACAAGGCGTTAGGAAAGCGTTACATTGACGATTGTGAATATGAAAGAAAAGAAATTGAAGAAAAATTAAGGAAAGACAATGAGTAAAGAAGAAAACATTAAGATTTTCTTGGACACCTGCAAGCAGATTGAAAATGACAAGATTCTTGCGGAATCCACTGCAAGAGCAAAGGCTGCTACTGTAATGCTTCCTGAAGGCTATGCAGTTGAATATGAAGGTGCTCCAAAATATGAGACTCCATGTAAGGTGGTAGTCTCCGGAAAGAGTACTTTTGAGGCTGCAAGATCTTACACAGGTCATGTGGGTGTTTTGAATTTTGCTTCCGCTACTAATCCTGGCGGCGGAGTTCTTAAGGGAAGTTCCGCTCAGGAAGAAGCACTTTGTCGCTGTTCTAATCTTTATCAATGTCTTGAACAGCCTAAGTTTATGGACGCATTCTATACCCCGCATCGCACGACTGGCAATGCTCTTCATAACGATGACATCATCTATACTCCGTCTGTTGCGGTGATTAAGAATGATGCTGGACAGAATCTTTTCCGTCCATCTTACGTTGATGTCATTACTTGTGCGGCTCCGAACTTGAGAGAAACACCTTCTAACGCCTATAATCATGAGAATGGCGAAGGCGTCAAGATCGGTATCATGGACCTTTTCAAACTGCACAGAAAGAGAGCAAATGCAATTCTTTTCACTGCAATGAACGCCGGCATTGAACATTTCATTACTGGTGCTTTTGGTTGCGGTGCTTTCAGAAATGACCCTGAGACAGTCGCTATGGCCTGGGGAGACGCCGTCAAGGCTTACCGTAAGTGCTTCAAGACTATTGAATTTGCGGTCTTCTGCAAGGGCGACACAAAGAATTACGACATCTTCAAACATGTGCTTGGTCCGATGGAGAAAGACAGTGGCAAGTAATTATGAAGCATATTGGCAAGCATGCGACCCGTATGATGCCTTTCTTTCTAAGAAAGAGAAAGAAGAACATGAACGAACTGTTCTGGCTAACCATCCAGAATATCTAAAAGATTTGGAAAAACAAAAATGAAAGCGTTGATTTTATCAGACATTCATGTAGACACGCATTTTGCTTATGCGGTCAAGCCTTCTTACTTAAAGGCCGATGACCCTAAGGAAATCGTGACCATGAAAACGATGGACTATTTGTGGAAGTTCCGGGGAGTACCTGAAACTGAAGCTATCATCATACCTGGTGATATGTCCAACGACTATCTTACTTTTACACGGCAAGTCAAGTGGCTGTCTGAACATTACAAGGAAGTCTATCTTGTTCCTGGGAATCATGACTTGATTGTCCGGGGAGGCACTCCTTCTAAGTCTAATCTTCAGTTTGACAAGACAGAAGATAAGTTGAAGGCGATGGAAGAAACTTGTGAGAAGTATCCGAATGTTCATTTCCTCAACGGTAAGTGCGTGAATGGCGTTGCCGGCTGTATGGGAATGAATGACTTCAAATGCGAACCGCCTATGTTTGGGCCGGGTCCGTTCAACCGCTGGAAGAAGTGGTTTGACGGAAAGCACTGGAAGTACTTTAACTCTGACCCGTTCAAGATTTGGGATCATTATGATAAGTTGATGACCGAACTTTGTGCCCAAAAGCCAAAGATCATGGTGACTCACTTTGTCCCTTATGAAGCAGGCGTCAACTGGAAGTATCGGAATGATCCTCTTAATGAGATGTTCTACTTCAAAGGCGAAAAGTACTTGAACATGCTTGATGCCGGAACCATTTGGGCGGCGGGACATGTTCATGACCCTAAGCAAGTATTCTTCTACAATGACAAGGGAAATGAAATCAAGATTTACATCAACCCGCTTGGCTATCCTGGCGAATGGTCTCAATACACAGAGACTATCGTTTATCCTGAGAAGGAAGGAAAGCTAGAACGGGGTTCAGACACCTATAAGATGGAAAACTTCATCGTGGAGATTTAAAATGAATCAGCATGAAAAGTTTACACAGATTGAGTTTGTCTTTGACAACTGTGAATGCGTTCATGTAGATGTCAGAGCCATTTCGTTCTGGTGGATGCATGAAAACGGCAAGAATCATTCTTGGGATCCTAATCATCAAAACCTTCTTTTCGCAAAGAACATTGATGAATTTGCCATCACCTTGAAAGATGATCCGCAGTATTACTCTTATTCTGATGGACAGCGACCGATCTTTACCCGTCATGGAACTTTACCAGAAGGCGAAACTGCACTGAAAAGAATCAAGACGGGAACTGACCTTTCGCAGATTTACATCAATGATACATGCTATAACTTGCCGTTCAAGAAGGTTGAAACACCTACTGATTTTCTTCCCATCGTTGATAATGGCAAGATAAAGATTGAAATCAATGAAAAGGGAATACACATTAAGGCAAAGGAGAAAGAAGATGACAAAGACAATGACGGTTGAAGAAGTCATGAAGCTTAGAAAGAAGAATGAAGCTGAGATGGAAGCACGCATTCAGAATCGTTATGATACTCTTAAGTTCAAGGACACTTTGCTTAACACACTGACTGAAGACCAGCTTCGCTCGCTTCGTGAAGACGCTGACTTTGTTCTTCAAAGAAAAAAGGATATGCGGACAGAAAAGCAGCTTGCTGCAAACAAAGACAAGTTTGTCGGTAAGTGGCTCGTTAAATATGACAGAACGTTGCGTCTGAATCCTGCGGCATCTACTGAAATCAAGAACAATGCTACATTCATGCATATCAAGAAGGTGAACTATTCTGGCACTGACTTCATCAACGCTGACTATGATGAAATCAGAGTCTATCTTGATGAAAATGATCATCGCCATCACTTGCTTGAACAGCATGACAACTTGCACTACGTTGAACTTGAAGTATACGAAAACTTGACGAATAACATTCATCATGTAAATGATTTGAAAGAAACAACTCCAGAAGAAGTAAAGAAACTTTTGACAGATGCAAGCGTTCAGCTTGAGAAAGTCAAGACATTGGTAGAATAATGTTAAAACTTATTTCAAATTTTCAAGACTATTATGACTCAGCTATCGGGTGCTTTCCTGATTCTGATGTGACTATCTTCCGTAAGACAAAGGAATATCACAGAGCAGATCTTAAGAATATGATTCCTGAAAGCGTCATTGAGATTGGTGATAGCAAGTATCGTTATGATTGGTACTGGCATGAAAGTCATACTTATGGCGACTGGCCGATTGAGCTCATTGGCTTCTGCGGCCAGTGGTATTATCGCATTTCAGAATATGCAGAAGATAAGTTAGGTTATAGAAGCATCGTTCATCGTTATGTATCTTTTGATGAAGTGGCGAAGAACAGTTCAAGAGAAAGGATCTGGTCTTACATTACAGGCAAGCCTGAACAAGTCACTATCGTTGATCTGAACAAAGATGAGTACTTTACTAACGAGATCTTTGAAAAGTTTGGACCTATCATTTACATACCAGAAATGAATCTTAGAGCTCTTAACCCGAAGAGTCCTTTCTGGTATAATAAGAATGCAGATTTTCAGATTATAGCTAACCCAAAATTGAAAGACCTTGGATTTGCATCAGTCAAAGATCCGTATACCGCAATGAACGAACTTGAACATTGGATTGATGTTCATGCCCGCCCAGATGAGGCTATCGTTCCAGTAGGCGATGATATTACTCGCTTGCAGGCATACGGCTTTGACAAGAAAACATCTTTCAGAAAACCAAAACAGGAGAAACACTAATGCTCGTTTACAGAGTTGAAAACCCAATTAAAGGCGAGGGCCTTTGGCGTGACTTTGATGGAAACTTGAACCCGGTCTTTGACAAACTGTCTGAAGGCCTTTGCCGCAGCCTTCCGATGCCACATAAGCCGGAAGTCTATAAAGCAGATGGAAAGAGCTGGTTTGCTGCTGCTCCTTCTAAGGAAACACTTAAGCACTGGTTCAGCAAGCAAGACGTTCTTGAACTCATTCATCTCGGTTACGGCGTTTATGAGTTTGATGTCAAAGATGAACGCAAAATTTCTGACTTTGAGGTTATCTTTACCCGTGATAACATCATCAGACAAACAGCAATTCAAATGGAAGAAATCTGGAAATAAGGAGAAAGAAAAATGAAATGGAAGATCCTTTGGAACTCCGAAATGGACACTAATGACGCTGACTACGTTAAGGACAGCGGTGAGTATGGTATCGTTGATGACGAAAACCCGGAAGAAATGAAGCAGCTTGCTATGACTGAACAGGCAGTAACTTTCTGCGCCCTCAAGTTTGACGACGGTGGCTACGACATTGAAGAAGAAGATCTCGCCAAATTGATGAAGGATAAGTCACATGACTATAACTTCATTAAGGACATCGGCATTACCGATGAAGAGATTGATGCATTCATGAAGGATACTAACATTTGGGATTTGATGTATGAATACGAGCCGCGTGATCCTAACGACGATTCTCATGCTCACGATCTTGATGTCAACTTCAAACGTGTTCCGGCTGAATACAGGGAACAAGATCTTGATACCTCTTGGTATAAGAAGGCCATTATGAAGGGTAAAGGTCCTATTCAGGTAGGTTAAGAAATGAAGAAAGGCTTTACTTTGATTGAACTCATGGTCGTCATTACGATCATGGGCATACTTGCTGCAGTTGCCGTTCCGAAAATCTTTGGCATCGTCTGTTCAAAAGACATGCATGCTTGTAAAGAGAGAAACTATAATGAGTATGCATCGGTCTGCGTGAAACATCCGGACAGATGTTTGCCTGGCGATTTGAAGGCCGCTACTATTACTTACTGTTCTAAGTGGCCTGACGATTCTCGCTGCGCTGCTGCTTTTGCTTTAAGCATGAAAGAAGGAAAGAAAGAAGTCATCAAGGAAACAAAGGTAGATACTGTTGTCATCGTTAAGCATGACACTGTCTTTATCAATGATTCTTTTGATGCTTGTGTTGATAGATGTACTCAAGATAACACAAAGAACTTTGAGCCAGGTTCTGATGTAGCTAAGAACTTAATCGCTAACTGCATCAAGACCAACTGCAAACAATGAATGTAACACTTTATGTACTCTTAGATATGTTAAGTCTACTGTGTCATGCAGTAGGCTTTACTGCAGGTTTACTTATTTGCCTAATCATAGGCTACAACATTGGCCTTTGGGTCAGACATAAATTTAAAGGAGAAGACGATGAGTCAGAACAATGATGGTAACATAGGCTGCTTGATTTTATTCATTCTGTTTATTCTAGCATGCTTTGATGTCATACCTTTTGCGGCGTTCGCAATCATCTTCATTTTCTGTCTTCTATTTGGGTAACTTATGAAAATACACTTTATTAGACATTGGCGAACAGAAGCCAACTTGACTGGTAAGATGGCTCAGAATTATGATGAAGCAGATATCATCAAGGACTATCCAGAAGGCTGGAATGAAAAGGTCGGTAAGTATTTGCCGTTGCCTTTGAATGGTTCAAACACGCTTGTCATTTCAAGTCCAGCAAAGCGTTGTCAGCAAACTTGTAAGCTAGTTTTCGGGTTTGAGCCTGCAATGATAAATCAGACTTTTGGAGAATTTGACTGCGCCGCTCTTGGTGACAGAAAATTCTGGGAAATGACTCGGGACGAGTTTGAAAAGCTGGTACCGCTTACGCCGTTTGATATGCAGAACCGTGCAGAAGAAATCAGAAAATGCATGCATCAGTTTAAGAATCTTCACTATGAACATGTGATTATCTTTACACACGGAATGCTTATCCGCTATATGTATCATTTCATAAATCATAACCCGAACATCTCGGCTTATGATGTCATCAACAGCAACGGTTTTGAATTTTCTAATCTTGACTTAATGACTTGGGATCTTGAGAAAATGACAACGGAGGTTTACCGTTATGATGATAAGAAAATGGTTTGCTAGAATTACTGGCAAGCCGGGTAATGGCCTCAGCTATGAATACATGTATGGCCATTATCTGTTTGCCGGTGTAAAAGCATTTTGGCGATGCAGAAAGAAACTGAACATTCTTGATTTTGCTCAGCTGATTATCTTAATTCCATTTGTAGGATGTGGGAAAGAAGACTGGTTTGAAAAATTCATGCGTAACATGCTTCTTAAAGTTAACCCGAAATGGCTCTGGACTGTTCACTGGACATATCAAGATGATTTTGAAACATGGGCTAAGCAGAATCCTGTGATAGGACAGTACATTAAGAAGAAGGAAGAAAATTTCACTAGACTTTATGAAATCCACCGTGCTGCATTAACGCGCTTAACTGAAGAACAAGCATCATGGCTTGCTTCTCGTCTTGAAAAAGAACGCCAGTTGCGTAAGGAAGCAAAGAAAGAAAAGGAAAGAAAGAAACATGTCACAACATACCGTGCTTGAAACATACACTGAACAAGACACTACAGCCGTTCCGCAACAGTATGAATATGCACCGGCTGCGACATTATTGGTTTGCATTATTCTTGTCATCATTTGCGTGACAAGCCTAGTAAGAAAAATTGACAAAGGAGAATAAGATGAATACAGAATTTGTTTTTAAGTTGCTTGCACTGCTTGCAGTGCTTACCGCCGGTGGTTTTCTTATCGGCGCCCTCGGCGGTCCAGTATGGATGTCCTGCGTTTACGGCTTCCTTATGGGATGGAACTGGGACAGCATCTGGAACTGGTTTAGATCTTTAAACAAAGGAAAGGAAAATGACAAAAGCAGTGAGGGTTAAATCTTCGGAATACGAAGAAAGAGTCAACATACTCATCAAGGAAGGCTGGACCGTTCAGCACATGACATGTTCATCGCCTGCTGGCGGCTCCATTTCTCGTGAGGTTGAAGTCTTTCTTATTGTGACAAACTTTAACGGAAAGGTAGCATAATGCTTTGGACACTAATACTTTCAATAACAGTGTATTCTAGCGCTGGCGTTTCAACACATAGCATCACTGTCCCAAACATTTCTACTAAGGAAGCGTGCCGTGCAGCTGGACAGCAACATGTAGATAAACTCTATGAAAATAGAAGAGCAACAGTTGCAGTCTATACATGTGTAGAGCAAGGAAAAGTCAATGGTCTATAATGGAACGATAGAAGATCTTAAAGTTGTTAGGAATGGCGATTATGTAGAGTATCGCATTCCTGACAATGATCATCTTCTTTGGCGATATAATGCGCTTCAGGCGTCAATGTTTGTTGGCAAGCCAGGCTGTCAGACCCAAGAGGAATTTGAAGAAGGCGTAAGACTTTGCCTTCAAGCTAGAATGCCTCTTGTTAGACCAGCAAACATACTCGACTGGGGCGATCCGATGAAGGAACTTCTTTAGAAAAATTTTTCATCTAAATGAATTCGTCAAAAACTTTGTTATATTTTTGTCATCAAAAGGAGTATTTTAGATGCAAGAATATAACAAAGAAAACTGTATGAAGACAATGTTTGAAATGCAAGAGTCATTGCAGAACGCCATCGGAGCAAAGCGTGGAACTATCTGCCCGAACTCTTGGAACCAAGACATTCCTGACAAGTATCGCACAATGGCGATTGAGTCAGGTTACTATATGATGTCAACTGTCACTGAACTTTTCGAGTTCTTTGAACAGTATAAGAAGGATAATTTCCAATACACAGATCTTGTGAAGTTTGAACTTATTGATGCTTGGCACTTCGTTATGAACCAGCTTCTTTACATGAACATCAAGCCTACACAGACTGTTGAATGGTTCTACAAGAAGGCAGAAGAAAATCTTGCTCAGGTTACATTCGTAAATCACGACCTCTATCACATTGTTGGCGGTGTCGTTGAAACGATGGGCGAAATTTATCAGAACTCTTCATACAAGAAATGGAAGACATACGAGACTCCGAAGGAAGACGCTTTGAAGTTGCAGGTTCTTGCCGAAAACTTCTTGCTTAAGTTCTTCGAGTTGTTCGTTGTTACTGGAATGAAACCCGAAGACATTTGGAAGTTCTACTTTGAAAAGAACAAGGAGAACTTTGCAAGACAAGAAAAAGGCGGACGATATGAAAAGTAAAGAAAATGAGAACAACGGTGTTCTCCTTCAGATCTTTGGCGGTCTGATTGGTTTGGGCTTGGTCCTTCTTCTCCTTGGCGGTATCGCTAAGAATGAAGCAAGATTCCCAGCTACTTACCCGGCAGCAGACAGTTCAAGTTCTGTCGTTATTCATGCCGTTGAACCGTAGAAATTTAAACACAAAACCTTTAAGAAAGTTTTCGTTCAGTTTTAAATTGTGCGAAAACTTTTTTATATTTTAACTATCCAAATTAAACAGGAGTAAAATCAAATGATTAAGCAAACAAACTATGATAGCAAGTTTATCTCCCTCATGACTGAACTTGCAGCCATCAACCCGACTCTCATCTTCCGCAAGAACGCTGATGGTGATAAAGTAACTGTCAAGGCTATTGAACAGCAGGACAAGTCCATCTGTTACATCCTTGACGCTGACAAGGCAGTCTTTGACTTTGAAAGCGAGTCATTGGCTATGCTTGACTTCAACCGTTTCATCTCTTACTTCAACACTTTCAACAAGGCCAATAAGGACGAGAATCTTTCTGATACTCCGATTTTGTCTGTTGAGTATTCAGACGACGGTCAGGAAGCTCGCATCATGCACATCAACTCTTCTAAGCAGAAGTGCTCATTCAAGCACCGTCTTGCAGATGAAGACGCTATCGTCAAGCCGTCCTTCAACCGCATCAAGTTCCCGTCTATTGATGCTAAGTTGTCTATCGCTGACGAACAGTTGACAAACCTTGTCTCTATGAAGAAGTTGACTGATGCTGACCGTATCAAGTGGAGCTTCCACGATTCTGTCTGCACACTCACTCTTTACAACACAAGAACTACTGACACTTACGAGACCGACTTCGTTCTCGATGCAAGCGTTGATGCACCGTTTGAGTTCTCAACTCTTGCTAAGGGTCTTCCGATGATTCCAGATGGATCTTACAAGATTGAAGTTTCCAAGTCCGGCATCATGTCTCTTACACAGGAAAGAGCTGACGGAATTGACCTTGTCTTGTATCTTGCAAAGACTGGTAAGTAATAGTTAAGAAAAATTTTCAAGTTTTTCAAGTGCGTAGGGTTTACAACCCTACGTTTTTTTGTTATTTTTATTTCAGAAACAACTCAAAGGAGAACTTATCAACATGTGTATCTGCTGTGATGTTACAAGTGGATTAGTTCCTAAAGATATAGCAAAGAAAATCTATCAAGACACTGACTTGAGACAAATTTATGACGAACTTCGTGAATATGAGGTTCCGTGCTTAAAAGCGCTTGCTATGGTCAAGGAATGCAATTTCAATGCAAAAGTCTTGAAAGAAAAAACGAAGGAACAAAGAGAAACATTGAAAAAGAAACATGAGAGAAAAACTGCAATAGAAGATGCTCAGTATGATTTTAACGCCTAATAAATGCAAATTTGGGCGGAAAATATCGTCAAAAATGACTTTAGAGCCTTAATTTTTATTTTGCCGATAAAATATATCGGTTTGACGAAAAGAGGCTCAAAATTCATTTCTGAGATTCTTATAACTCCTGAGAAAAATTCTTAAAATTTTTCATCTGGCCGAAAAACTTTGTTAAATTTGAACTCAAAACAGAAAAATCCTACTTCTGTCTCGGAGTTCAACTCAATGAATTGTCGGTTAAGATTAGGTTAGACGCAGAAAAGGTGGAACTGCAAAAAAGTCTAGAACATCAACGAAGAGGAAACTAGCAATTTTCTCACATAGCCGTCACGCGCTTTATGGAATGTAGCCTGAGTACAGGGTGACCGTCCAGTAAGTCCATAAGTAAGTCGCCTTGCAAGTCATACGGTTCACCAGTTAGAAGAAAAAAGACAGGTGTTAATCGGAGATTGTAAGTTCCCTATACGGGCTTACTGTCTCCGGTTACCAAGTTACAGAAAAAAGAAATTGAACTATGGAAAATTATTCTACAGAAGAATACGAAAGGGAAAAACTTAAAAAGAACGAGCATTTTAAGTCAGCAGTCTCTATGGTCAGAAGCGTTGGTATGCGTGTTGTTGAGTGTGTTTATGAAGAAAGTACTTATAAAACACAAGAACGCATTCCTGCTTGGCGTAGATATGGCTCTAAACGCTATGAAGATGTAAGACGTTACAGTTCAAATGAAAAGGAAAAGTATTATAAGACTATTGAGTCTAATGCTTTTCAATTTCTTAGTGATGTTGTCGGATTCTTCCGTCAGAAAAATGATACTTTCATCTCAATTCCGAAGTACTGCTATATCTGGAAAGAGATGGCATTCTATATTCATGAAATGAGTATGGAAAAACAAGTCGAGTTCTTCGAGAAGTATGTATCTGACCAGCGTTACTTGGTACTTGATGGAATTACGGAAGTTTATGAAAAGTCAAAGTCATGCGGCGTAGGCTTGTGGACTTCCGACCCGACAGACATCTGGAAGCAATACTTCCATAAAGTCGTCCCACAGATGTTTAAGAAGTGGGAAATTGAAACTTGTAAAAATGAATGGAACTAAAAAGGAAAATAACTATGAAAAAGTTCAGAATCGTAAAAGAAGAAACTATTGACGTGAAAGGCCAGGTAACTGCAAGGTTTATTCCGCAGTATAAAGGCTGGTTCTTTTGGAATGACTTTACATTCTA
>Ga0265298_10001680_pt1 | contig 32538 bp, 52 predicted proteins | sample AusTroGonzalo_MG_3_FD_193486 | JGI IMG/M metagenome (GOLD analysis project Ga0265298, IMG submission 193486) | Bovine rumen microbial communities from tropical cattle in Woodstock, Queensland, Australia - Gonzalo_01 | ecosystem: Host-associated > Mammals > Digestive system > Stomach > Rumen ... | reverse complement strand
TAGCGCCAAAATACCCCCGAGGAAAAATCCAAATCGGGGATGAAAAAATAAATCAAAGACGCGCGGGACACGCACGCGTATCACGGACACAAAGCACGGGCAGGTGAACGGCCATGACCAAAGAGGAGAAGTACACAGCTCAGATGAAGGCTCTCGGGATCTGGGAGCCGGCGTTCGCTGCGACGGTCCACGATCTGGCTGTCCTGGAACGTGAACAGGCCAGAACACGGAAAGCCTGGAAGGAAACAGCGGAAGCCGGCGCCGCGCCGTCACCGCTTGACCCGCATTACGCGCTGATCCTGCAGCAGGACCGGATGATCCAGACGCTCCGGGAATCCCTCGGCCTGACGCCGAAGGCCCTACGCCGGATCCGGTCGGATTTCGGCCAGGATAACGGAGAAGGAGAAAGCAAGCCGGCTACCGTTCTGCAGCTCATCCGCGAGAAGCGTGATAAAGCAATATGATAGGTTCGCAGGAACCACGCATCCGGATCGAGCCGGAGCGGGCCGGATCCGACGGCCCGGACGCCGGGCTTATGATGAGCGAATACGCATTTACGCTGGATCTATGGCAGCAGAGCGTTCTCGACTGCTGGCTCGGGTATGATCAGAACAGAAATTACAACGTCACATCCGCAGGGCTCGCAACGCCGAGGCAGAACGGGAAGAATGGCATCCTGGAGGCGCTCGAATTCTACTGCATGACCATCAACGGAGAGAGATTTCTGCACACAGCGCACCAGGTCAAAACGGCGAAAAAGTCTTTCCGGCGGATCGAGGCAATATTCACCGATAAACGGCATCCGGAGATCATGGATCTCGTCCGGAATATCCGGTATACAAACGGCGAGGAATGCATTGAACTGGAAAACGGAGGATCCGTAGAGTTTTCCGCCAGGTCCAGACAGGCAGCCCGAGGCTTTGACAAGATCTCCCGTGTGATTTATGACGAAGCACAGGAACTGACGGACGATCAGGTTGAGGCAACCATGGCAACCCTGTCGGCATCGGACACCGGCACGCGGCAGATCATCTTGACCGGCACGCCGCCGTATCCGGGATGCCCGGGAGAAGTCTTCCGTCGCCGGAGAATAATCTGCCTCATCGATAAAGGACCGTTTGACGCCTGGCATGAATGGAGCGTCGATGCAAAAAGCGTGGACGAGATCGCAGTACAGGATAGGAAACTCTGGTACTTCTCAAATCCGGCGATGGGGAAAAGGCTCACGGAAGAATTCACAGCCGAGGAGCTGAGGACGCTGTCGAAAGACGGCTTCTGCCGGGAGCGGCTGGGATGGTGGTCTCCGGTCCTGGAACAGAGGACGGAATACGCAATCGATAAAACCGTCTGGGACAGCTGCCGGTCCGAAGAACCGAAGCCGGAAGGAAAAACAGCTTACGGAGTGAAGTTCACGGCGGACGGCGCGGAGGTTTGCCTCTGCGGGGCGGTGATCCGGGCGGACGGAAGTGCAAGGATCTCCATGATCAGCAGGGAGCAGACGGGACACGGCCTGAAGTGGCTGGCCGATTTCCTGAACGAGCGCTATGAGAAGGCCTCCTGCGTTGTGATAGACGGCCGGAACGGCGTGGATGTGCTGGTGGAGAAAATCAGCGACACCTGGCGCTACAAAGGATCGGTGATCCGGCCAACGGCAAAAGAAGTGATCGCCTCAGTGAGCGTCCTGACAGCTGCGCTGACAGAGAAGACGGTGGACTGGTTCGCAGGACAGGAAGAGCTGCGGGACAGCGCCATCACATCGGTCAAGCGGCCGATCGGAGGCGGCTGGGGCTTCGGCGGAGACAATTCAGGGCCAATCGAGGCAGCTGCCCTGGCACTCTGGGGAGCAAAAACATGTAAACGGGATCCAAACAGGAAGATGAGGATAGGGTGATCAGATTATGATTTTCAACATCGCGCCGGGCAGCATCAACGGGCTGACAGACTATGAGAAGATAGCATTCCAGGAACTGCTGCAGATCTACGAGTACCATCATGCGAAGAATGCGGAGAAGGACAAGTATTACGAAGGCAAAATCAGTCTGAACTCGGTCAACCTCGGCATTGCGCTGCCGCAGGGGCTTCAGGGCCTCGAAATCGGATGTGCCTGGGGCGCAAAATGCGTGGATGTACTCGCAGCGCGTTCCATGTTTGACGGCTTCGTCGGCATGAACGGCGAAGAGGTCGCGACACTCGACGGAATCGTGCGGGACAACCGACTGATTGCGGAATATATGAAGGCCTGCCGGGACGAGCTGAAATACGGCTGCACCTTCGCCACGCTGAGCGCGGATGATCAGATCAAGTGCAAAATCCGCTTCCACAGCCCGCAGACGGCTGCGGCAAAATGGAACGGCGAAAAGGGCAGAATCGACTATGGCATGGCCATTATCGACACGGCACCGGACGACAAGGACGCAACGCTCTGGATCCCTTCGATCATCAACCTGTATCTGGACTATGCGGTGATCGTCTTCAAGCGGGAATGCAATCTCTGGAGCTTCACAAGGCTGCACCATAAGATGGGCCGGCCACTGATGGAGCCAATGATCTGGAATGCGACCAGCGCAAAACCGTTCGGACGCAGCCGGATCAAAGAGCCGATCCGGAGACTCATCCAGGGATATGTGCGCACGATCGCAAATGCGACCATCGGCCTTGAATTTGCCACCAGCCCGCAGAAATACCTGCTGGGCGTGACAGATGAGCAGTATGATGTGCTGATCAGCCAGAAGTTCAAGCAGTATGTCGGGAACATCCTGGCTGCGACAACGAACCCGGACACCGGCGAGAAGCCGAGCTTCGGGCAACTGAACCAAGGCAGCATTTCTCCGCATGTGGAGATGATCCGGATGCTGGCAACGCAGTTCTCCGCAGCAACAGGCCTGACGGTCACCGATACCGGCGTGGTCAGCGAGGCGAACCCAACAAGTTCCGACGCGATCCTCGCCCAGAGTCAGACCCTCGTGGCCATGGCTGAGCAGCTGAACACCGGAAACGGCAATGCGCTACGCACTATCGCACTGATGGCGCTTGCAATCGCGAACGACACAACGCTGGACAAACTCAGCGACGAGCAGAAAGATGTGATTGCGCACTTCAAGAATCCCGCAATGCCATCGGTGGCCGTCACGGCAGACGCTGCAATCAAACTGGCGTCCGCGAGGCAGAGCTTCGCTCAGACGGACACGTTTTTGGAGATGGTCGGTTTCGACCAGGCTGATATCCGGAGGATTAAAGCCCAGGAGATCCGGGCACGAGGCCTTCTCGGCCTGGACGAGCTGGAGGAAGAGCAGGGTGAGAATGAATGATCTTCCCGGAGAGCGGATGGATTAAATACATCAACACCCTCGCGGCGATCAACAAAACCGCAGCGCAAAAGTTCGTTGCATATCTGAACACGCATGATATCAACTCTACCGCAGGAAAGAAGGCTGCCATTGATTACGCTTATGGGCTGGCAACCAGGTACGGAGAAATGGCGGCAGCTGCATCCTGCGAGATGTACGATGCGGTAGCAGAAGCGTCCGGAGTTGTCCTGCCGGCAGCAGAGCCGGCTGCGACGGCAACCTATGGCGAAGTTGCGAAGATGTACAACGGCATGAAGAAGCAGAACCAGAGCAACGAGACTATGGGAAACGGAGTCGGCCGACTGGTAAAGAGAGCCGGAGCGGATACCACGCTGAAGAATGCGCTCCGTGACGGAGCGGAGTTCGCCTGGGTGCCGCACGGTGATACCTGTTCCTTCTGCATCATGATCGCATCCAACGGATGGCGGAAAGCATCGAAGAAAACGATCAAAGGAGATCACGCGGAACACATTCACGCAAACTGCGACTGCACCTTCGCGATCCGTTTTGACGGGAAAAGCAAAATCGAAGGGTATGATCCGGATAAGTACCTGCGGATGTACGAAAACGCCGAGGGCGATACATGGGAAGAGAAGTTAAATTCCATGCGCCGGGACGATTATGCTCAGAATGCTGATAAAATCCGAGCACAGAAGCGGGAAGCATATGAGCGAAGAAAAGAATTGTCAGCAGACAATTCCGGTGGTATAATCCGCGGCGATGGAGGATCAGGAACAGGAAATCACAACATTTTCAGGAATGAGGATTTACCAAACGGGTTGCCTATAAAAGGGCAACCAGATTCAATAGCGGACAAGGTTGACGAACAAGGAAAGGTATTGCAAAGAAGACTTTATGGACCCGATGGGATGGCGGCTATAGATTATGATACAGGCAATCACGGAGACCCATTGAAACACCCAACAGGTGCGCATAAACATGTTTTCGATCACAACAAGAGGAATCCACATGGAAAACCACAGCCGCTTACTGAAAAAGAACTCGAAGAAAACAACGATATTATTCAGATAGGGGTGAATTATTTTGACGAAAAATGAATTCATTTGGAAAATAGAACACGGCGATGATATTATGTTCAATATTAATGGTCGAAAATTTGTGATATTCACATGGGATGATGAAGGTATCAGAATTGTTGAACAGAATTCAAACTCTGAAGGGTTAGTGTACAAAGAAGCAAATGAATTGGTTGATAAATTCCTTGTTGACGGAATTCCGTTAAGGGAAGTAGTTGGGGATATTACCATTACAGCCTATACTCTCGTGAGAGAATAAAAAACTAAACAGATAAGCACGATGCAGACGCACCGTGCTTTTTCTATGCCCAAAAGGAGACCGTCATGAAAGCAGCTGCCTACGCGGCTACAAAAAACCTGTATCCGGACCTGATGCCATCCATCAAAGCGCTGATGAAAAACAGCGATGTGGAGAAGATCTATCTGGTGATCGAAGATGACGACGTCGGCTACTGGCTCCCGCCGGAATGCGAGATCATCAACGTCCGGGATCAGAAGTGGTTCAGCAGGAAAAGCCCGAATTATGAGAGCCCATGGACGCATATGGTCCTGATCCGGGCGGTTTATTACGAACTGTTCCCGAAACTGGACCGGATCCTGTCGATCGATGCGGACGCTTTCGTGCTGGAGGACATCAGCCACCTGTGGGATCTGAACATGGACCGATATTTCCTGGCGGCCGTGCGAGAGACCAGTGAGCTGGATTCGGCGGAATTCCATTACTACAACGTCGGCGTCATGATGCAGAACCTCGACCTGCTGCGGCACAGCGGGAGAGGGGAAGAGGTCAAGAGAACGCTGCAGAAGCGGAAATGGAAGTACCCGGAACAGGATGCCTTCAACGCGGTCTGCTCGGGAGGAATCCTCCGGCTGCCGCAGGAGTACAATGCCGGCCGAGGGACCGCACCGTATGGCCGGGCGGTCATCCGGCACTTCATGGGCGAGCAGAAAACCTATCGGACGACAGAGATCTATCACAGATTTCTGGAAATGCCATGGTCGGAGGTGAGACCGTGAAAATCCTTATCCATGCCAGCCCGAGGCGGATGTGGTATGTCGAGGACTTCCTGATGCCGGAGCTGCGGAAGCAGGGCGCCGAGACGATCGACGTGTTTGTCGACCGGGTGAAACTGGGAAACCTGGACGCCTGTATGCAGTCGTTCCGGCACTGCGAGGGATACGGCGGCACCTGGCACATCCAGGACGACGTCCTGCCGTGCAGGGACTTTGTGCAGCGATGCCAGGAATATGAAAGCGACGGCGTTGTGTACGGATTCTGCAATGAACAGTTCCTGGACGATCCGGAGATGACGGGCAGGGTCAGCGTTTCCAACGTATGGCACAGCTTCCAGTGCGTCCGGATTCCGGACGCCTATGCCAGGGAATGCGCGGAATGGTTTTATTCCAACGGCTGGCACAAGAGCACGCTGCCGGAACTTGTCATCCTGAGAGGCCAGCACAGAGGAGATGACACCTTCTTCCGGGAGTTCCTGAAACTGTGCCACGGAGACGAAAGCTTTACCAACGCGGCGCCGAACCTGGTCGAACATGTCGACTGGATCATCGGAGGATCGATCATAAGCCCGTGGAGAGGCTATCTTGCCAGGGCGTATTACTGGGAAGACGAGGAACTGGTAAAGGAACTGAAGGAAGCCGTCAAAGGCAAAGTCAAGTATGAGTAATCACCTGCAAAACACGCAGTTGATAATAAAAAACTGTCCGCGGGACGTAAAACCGCAACGGTATGGGATGCGACCCCGTAAAAAGCGTAACCGGGAAAGGAAAACAATGAAACGCACAGACATCACCGATCTGTTCCCAGATGCACCGAAAGAGAGCATCGACAAAATCATGAGCATGAACGGCGCGGACGTCAACGCCGCAAGAGCGGAAGTCGAAACTCTCAGGCAGCAGCTCGCGGAGGCCGAAAAATTCAAGGAATCCGGCGAGAAGCTGCAGAAGGCACAGCAGCAGATCAGCCAGCTCACAAGCGAGCTGGACGGCATGAAGACCGCAGAGACCATCCGCCTGATGCGGGAAAAGGTCGCCGGCGAAAAGAAGGTCCCCGTACATCTGCTGACCGGGGAAACGGAGGAGGCCTGTGCGGAACAGGCTGATCAGATACTCGCCTTCGCAAATAAAGGAGGGTATCCGCAGATTCGAGATGGCGGTGAGACAAGCAGCCCGCCAAATACTTCAACCCGCGATCGATTCGCGGCATTTATGTCAGATAAAATCTGAGAAAGGATGTAAAAACAATGAGCGACAATATCAGCACCAACCGCAGCGCCATTACGCTGCCGCCCGATCTGTCTCAGGAGGTCCTGCAGAAGGCGATGGGCGAAAGTGTCATTATGAAGCTGGCACAGAAGCAGACCATTCCCGGACGCGGCGTTACCATTCCGACGATCACCGGCGATCCGGAAGCCTACTGGGTGGAGGAAACCGACAGCAAGCCTGTTTCCGCACCCGGCCTCAGCCAGAAGAACCTCAAGCCGTACACTCTGGCAGTCATCGTTCCGTTCTCCAACCAGTTCCGCAGGGATCTGAGAGTCCTTTATGACAACATCGTTGCCAGACTGCCGGGTGCACTTGCCCTGAAGTTTGATAAGACTGTCATCGGCGCTGTTGCCAAACCCGGCACCAATTTCGACAACTTTGCTGCCTGCACAGCGCAGAGTCTTGTCCCCGGTGTCGGCCATACGACCTATGCGGGCCTTGTTGCGGCAGATGCAGACATCGCAGAAAACGGCGGTCTGCTCAGCGGCTTCGCGTTCAGCCCTGCCGGCCGTAGCATGCTCCTGAATGCGGTAGATAAGAACGATCGGCCCATCTTCATCAACTCCGTTGCGGAAGGCGCTCCGGACCGGCTGCTGGGCGTTCCCGCAGTATTCGGCCGCGGCGTGTACAAAGCCGGCACTCCAGCAGGCGTGTCCGATGCAGGAGCTCCGGCCATCGTCGGCGTCGCCGGTGACTGGACGCAGGCCATCTACGGAATTGCGGAGGACTTCGATCTCTCCATCTCCGACCAGGCCACGCTCACCTATGTTGACGGAAACGACCAGACCGTGACCATCAACCTCTGGCAGCGCAACATGTTCGCCGTCCGGGCTGAGTTCGAGGTCGGCTTTGTGGCAGACACCAACTGCTTCAACCTGCTGACCGGCGCGACTCCGGAAGCCTGATGATTAAGTTCATCAACAAAATTACCGGGAGCGACATGTGGGTGCATGAGTCCAGAGTGGACGAATACATCGCGGCGGGCCACAAGCTCGCCGCACCGCCCCCGGTTCCGGAGAAAAAGCCGGCAAGGAAGAAAACCACAGAAAAGAAATGAGGTGAGCTCATGCCTGCAGGTGCAACAACATACGCCAGCGTAACAGACGTGCAGGCCCGCATGACGCGGATTATGTCCAATGCGGAGCAGACACTCTGCGGAACCCTGCTGGAGGACGCGGCGGTCATGATTGACGCCTGCGCAAGCGGCGCGGCCGCAGACGCGAAAAAAGTCGTATCCTGCCGCATGGTGATCCGTGCAATGGGCGACGGTTCCGACAGCGGAGTGCCGATGGGCGCAACGCAGGGGAGCCAGTCCGCGCTCGGATACTCGCAAAGCTGGACCATCGGCAGCGGAGGCAGCGCCGGAGAGCTCTATATCGGCAAGGCAGACCGGAGGCTGCTCGGTCTGGGAGACCGGATCGGGAGCTACAGTCCCGTACAGGAACTGGTTCCGGAGGCTGTGCCATGAGAGGAATCACGGTTGACCTTTATGAGCGCACGCAGGACAGCACAGACGCGTTTAACCGCCCGACCTATAAGGAAACAAAGGTCAGCGTGGAAAACGTTCTGGTGGCGCCTGCGGACGCCGGAGGACAGGAAGTTCTCGACACGCTGAATCTGACAGGACGCAAGGCGGTCTATACGCTTGCGATCCCGAAGGGCGACAACCACCACTGGGAAGGCAATCGGGTTGAGTTCTTCGGCGAGAGCTGGCAGGTCATCGGCATTCCGACAGAAGGCATCGAGGAACTAATTCCTCTGCAGTGGAACAGAAAGGTCCAGGTGGAGCGGATTGAGTAAGGTCAAAGTGGAGCTGAACCGTGCGGGCGTGCGTGAACTGCTGCAGAGCAGCGCGGTCATGAGCGTGGTAAAAAGCGAAGCGGATCAGCGTGCGGCGCTGGCAGGTCCAGGCTATGAGGTTACCACATTCGTCGGAAGAACCCGTGTGAATGCGAGCTATGTCTGCGCTGCGAACGATGCGGCGCAGCAGGATAACCTCAACAATAACACGCTGCTGAGGGCAATATCATGATTGAAATTATCGTATGGAATGCTCTGAACGCGGCGCTGAATGAGGAGAACGAGACGCCGGCTGTGCCTGTTCTGATGGAGGCTCCGGAAGAAAGAACTGCGACCTATGTAGTCATCGATAAGACCGGATCCAGCAGGATCAACCGCATTGACCGTGCGACTGTTGCCGTACAGAGCATCGCACCGACGCTGGCGGAAGCAGCGTCACTAAACGAACGGGTGAAGGCGGTCATGGATCAGCTGCCGGAACTGTCCGAAAAAGTGTTCCGGGCAGAACTGAACGGTGACTACAACTTCACCAACACGCAAACCAGAGAAAGACGGTATCAGGCCGTCTATATCATTACGTTTAAGGAGTGAAACAGAAAAATGGTAACAGCAGCAAAACCGCAAGTCGGCGGTGCAGTTTACCGTGCGCCTCTCGGCTCGACCCTGCCGACGAGCGCGGCCGAAGCTCTCGCCGCTGCGTATCAAGCTCTCGGCTACAACACCGACGAAGGCGTCACGCGGTCGTTTGACCAGGATACCGAAGTCGTAAAGGCCTGGGGCGGAGACGTCGTGCTCGTTCTGGAAAACGGGAAAACCGAAACCTTCCAGTTCAGCATGCTGGATGCGCATTCCGTGGAAGCCCTCAAGATGGTAAACGGAGATGCGAACGTAACCGGCTCGACCCTCGCGTCCGGGATCTCCGTCGTATCAAACAATGACGAGAAGGGCGCCCACATCTTTGTGATCGACATGATCGAATCGGGCAATACGCTGCACCGCATCGTGATCCCGAACGGAATTGTGACTGAGATCGAAGATATCACCTATGTGGACAGCGAGCCGATTGCCTACGGCGTCACGATCACGGCTATGGCCGACGCTTCCGGCAACACCGTTTACGAGTATTTCAAGACGGCTGCCACCACCTGATCAGGAGGACATGATTCATGGCTGTGAAGCACATCAAAACGAAAACCGGGTTTGAGTTGGACATCGACGACAGCTGCATCGACGACATGGAGCTGCTGGACGCGGTCGCAAACCTGCAGAGCGGTGATACCTTCGCGATCCCTGTGGTCATCAGCAAGATCTGCGGAGAATCAAAGAAAGCGCTGTATGATCATTGCAGACTGGAGAGCGGCCGGGTGCCGACTCGGGCGGTAGCCGAGGAGATCAATGCGATCTTTGAAGCGATAAATGCAAAAAACTCCTGATCCTCGCACAGCTTGTCGGGCAGTGCGAGGATGAGTTTATCTGCGACATGGCCGAAACCTATCATGTACTCCACTGGCGAGAATTACCGCTAAAAACGGCGGCAGTTCTCGCCAGTGGACTGCATCAGAACAGCAGATCCATGCGGAAACTGCGCAGCCAGAAGCTGCGGTCGGAGGAATACACGGAACTGGCCATTTTGGATGAGTTGCGAATCATCCGGTGGCTGCTGACAAAGGACGCAGAAAAAGGCAGGAACCGTCCGGAATCCATGCTGATGAAGATGCTGAAGCTGGATGAAAAACCGCGCATCACGGGATTCAGGACACCGGAAGAGTTTGAAGCGAGAAGAAAGATCATAGCAGGTGAATAACTATGCCAGGAACAATCGGAACTGCATATGTCCAGATCATGCCATCCGCACAGGGCATGAAGAGCAATCTGGAAAAGGCGCTCGGCGGGGAAGAGGTCGGAAAGTCTCTGTCTGAAAAAATCGGCGGCGGCCTGAAGAAAGGTCTCGCGGTGGCCGGGAAAGCGGCTGCAGCAGGTATTGTCGCTGCCGGAACGGCTGCGGTTGCTGTTGGAAAACAGGCGCTGGATTCATATGCGAATTTTGAGCAGCTAGTCGGCGGCGTGGAAACGCTGTTCGGCACCGGCGGGAAAAGCTTTGAGGAATTCTGGGCAGCGAGCGGAAAGTCGATCAAAGATGCAACCTACGAGTATTCCGCACTGCAGAAAGCACAGAGCGACGTGCTCAAAAACGCTGACGAAGCGTATAAGACGTCAGGCCTGTCTGCAAATGAGTATATGGAGACGGTCACTTCGTTTTCAGCCTCCCTGATTCAGTCTTTGGGCGGGGATACAAAACTGGCAGCGCAGTATGCGGATATGGCCATCGTAGACATGTCGGACAACGCCAACAAAATGGGCACAGACATGTCGGCAATCCAAAACGCATATCAGGGATTTGCCAAGCAGAACTACACCATGCTGGACAACCTGAAGCTCGGATACGGCGGTACAAAGACCGAGATGGAGCGGCTGATCAAAGACGCGGAAGGTTTGGATTCGTCATTCAAAGCACAAAGGGATTCCGCCGGAAACCTGACAATGTCCTATGCGGACGTCGTGGATGCGATCCATATCGTCCAGAACAACATGGGAATCACGGGAACGACGGCAAGGGAAGCAGCAACCACGATCCAGGGAAGCGTCAACATGACAAAAGCAGCGTGGTCGAACCTGATTACCGGCATGGCAGATGATAATGCGGACTTTGACTCGCTGATCGACAATTTCATCAACTCAGCAATGACCGCAGCGGATAATATCCTGCCAAGAATACAGACGATCATGGAAGGACTCGGAAAGCTCATAACACAAGGAGCGAAGAAGATCCTGCCGGTCGTGATGAAAACGATCACGGACAACCTGCCGCAGCTGATCAAGACGGGCGTCCAGCTTGTCGTCACCCTGATCACCGGCATTATCCAGGCGCTGCCGCAACTGGTGGCTGCCCTGCCGGAGATTCTTAAAGCGATCGTTGAGGCTTTTGCAGAAAACTGGCCGGCGATCAGAGAAGCCGGAATCCAGCTGATGATTATGTTGGCCCAGGGCATTGCTGCGGGGCTGACATGGATCGGCGAGAAGATGATGCAGCTCGGAACCGCAATTCAGACATGGCTTGCCCAGGCCTGGGAGAACGTCAAAGCCGCAGCAGCGCAAAAGTGGGCTGAGATCGGCGACGCAATTTCCGAAGCGGTCGAAACGATCAAAACGACATTCAGCGAATGGGTGTCGGCTGCCGGACAAAAGGTCACGGAGTTTGTCGAGACGGTCCACAGCGGGATCCAGCAGTTCCTGACGCAGATCGGCCAGTGGATCCAGGAGAACCTGATCCAGCCGGCAGAGGACGCGATCGCGGAGTTCCTGAATATCGGCCAGCATGTTGTGGACAACATTAAGGAAGGCATCAGCAATGCCTGGGGCGGGCTGACACAATGGTTCAACGGAATCTGGCAAGGCCTGTTTGGGAACCGCAATGTAAACGTGAATGTGAACGCTTCCGGTAATGTCGGCGGCTATGCCACCGGCCTGGATTATGTACCATACGACGAGTTCCCGGCGATCCTGCACAAAGGCGAGGCGGTCCTGACGGCAGCCGAGGCCGATGTATGGCGAAACGGCGGAAGCAAGGGCGGCACGGTGATCAACCAATATATTCAGAGCGTTCCTCAGACTCCTGTGCAGCTGGCAGCTGCAACGGCAGCATACTTTGAGCAAGCGAGGTGGGCTGTGGAATGAGCAGAAGTTACAGAGACCCGCCTAAGACATTCAAGTATGTCAACGAGATCGGCGGCACGCTGACTTTTGAGTATGAATCCGGGTTCCTCATCAACAAACCGGAAGGCATCGACACGCTGAATGTCTCCCACAGCTCCGCACAGGGCATCAACCAGATTGGCGCGACGATCCAGTCCTCAAACGTGCAGAGCAGGCCAGTCACCATCAACGGAAGAATTGTCGGTTATGAACAGGCTTCCAAAAAGGAACAGCTTCTGTCCGTGATCCGTCCGGATCTGTCGGCAAGGCTGTATGCGGATGACTATTATCTGGAAGTCCGGCCGACCGCGACGCCGGTCCTGGAAGGACGGGATATCAACGCCTCTTTCCAGTTCAGCCTGATCGCAGCATATCCATACTGGCAGAAGGACGATTCAGCATCAGCAACACTGAGCGGCATCCGGAAATGGTTCAAGTTCCCGTGGAACATCTCAAAAACATACCGTTTCGGCGAGCCGGTCAACGCACAGTTTATCAACATCAACAACTCTGGTCAGGTGCCGATTCCCTTCACAGTCACATTCACAGCAAAAGCGACTGTCGTGAGCCCGAAGCTCATCGAGGCCGCAACGAACGAATACCTGCTCCTGAACAAAACGCTCGTTCCAGGCGAAAAGGTGATTGTGGAGATCACGCATGAGAGAACATACGTCAACTCCAGCGTAGACGGCGAATGCCGCGGTGCGCTGGATCTCGGCAGCAGCTTCTACCGCCTGAAAGTCGGCGACAACGTTATTAAACCGGAAGCTTCGAGCGGCAAGGCAGACCTTCAGGTCGATATCGACTTTGCCATTGAGGTGGTGGGGATCACGCTATGAGCCTGGAATGTTATCCTGCGGACTTCTCCACGCGGTATGAGATTACGCACGCCATCAGCATCCAGATGTCTATGTACTACAACGATACGGGCAAGGTTCAGCTGGTGGTCGCGGCGAATGATTACAATATCAACGCCCTGAAAAAGAACAACATCCTCTATGACACGGAGCGGGGATTTACCTACATCCTCGTCAATGTGAAGTGCGATACCACACAGAACAGGATCACGGCCAACGGATTCACGACCGAATACTTTCTGAACAAAAGAGCGGTTTCGGTCAAAAGGCAGGTCACCACGATAGAGACAGGCGTCTACGGAATCATCAACGATAACCTGAGGAGCCTGCCGAAGATATCGACGGCAACCGTCAAAGGCCTGCCCGAAACATGGCAGCCGAACGATCCGGACACGGAGGAGAACGAGTCCGAGGTCTACGGAGGCCAGGTCCTGGATGTGATCACGCCGATCCTGGAATACGGCAGCCTCGGACGCCGAATGAACTGGGATCCGTCCACGCTCAGCTGGGAGTTTGAGGTCTTCAAGGGAGACGATCTGACAACCGGAATCCACGCGATCGTATTTGCGGAGGAACAGGGGACATGCTCCGATCTGGTCATCAATGAGGACGTGTCCACGTTCAAAAACTTCGCATACGTGCCATACAAGAACGGAAATGTGGAATACGTGGCAACGGTAGGCACGGCGACGGCAGGCGAGCGGTTCGAGATATGGCTCAACTCCTCGATCTCCAAAGAAGACGGAGAGACGCTGCAGAAATGCAAGGAACGCGCGATTTCATACGGTCAGCTGGAGCTGGGGAAGAGGATTAGCCGACAGTCCTTCAACGTGGTGGTAGATGCTTCCGAGCTTGGAGTTCTGTATAACATCGGCGACATCGTGGCCTGCTCGTCAAACCGTTTTGGCGTGCAATTCAACGCAAGAATAACAGGGGTCACCTATACCATGGACATCAATGGAGAAAAAACATCCATCCAGCTAGGAGATCCGATTCTAACAGCACTGGGGGAATTGAAACTCAATGGCAACTCTTAATTCATTTCCAAATAATGCCGACGAATACATCGGCGCCGAGGAGGTCATGCACTGGCTGCATGGCCGGTCCAAGGGCGTTTATGCCGGCGCAGGCAATGCAGCGGTCTCAGCTGTAGGCGGCGGCATGCAGGTGTCTGTTGCTGCCGGGATCGGCTGGATGACCGATGCAAACGGGGAAGGCATCTGCTGGTGGTTTGACACAGCGCAGACTCTGACCATCGATCCGGCTGAAGGCACCGGAACGCTCGACCGAATCGACCGGATCGTCATCCAGTGGCGAACCGTCGACTATGCCGATAAACCGGAGCTGGTGGTCCTGAAGGGCACCGACTCCAGCTCAGCCGTGGCGCCGAGCCTGACGAATAACAGCACGCTGCGTCAGATCAGCCTGGCTCAGATCTCGATCCCTGCCGGCACGACGGAGATTACCGCGCTGCTGATCACCGACGAGCGCCTGGATCCGGATGTGTGCGGTCTGGTCACGGAGACGGCCACGGCTGACACTTCCATGATCGCAGCGCAGTACGCGGCAGCGGTACAGGAGCTCTATGACGCGATCGCGCAGGCATGGTCCGGTGCGATCTCTGACGGAGCGGTCACGGAGCAGAAGCTGGCCCCGGAGCTGCGAAATGCCTGCCTGTATCTGACCGCTGTGGCGATTGCTGCGACAACCGGCGACATTGCCACGGTAAGCAATGCGGCGATCACCGCGGACCATGTGGTTGCGGAGATCGTCTGGGCAAATCCCAGCTACATCACCACCGATGTTACCTGGACAACGAGCACCGGATCTCTCGTCCTGAACGGCACATGTTCAGCTGCAACGACAGCCAACATTGTGCTGATCAAGAAGAGAAACTAAGTGTTAAAGACAAATTTAAGTGGGGGAATAAACTATGGCATTTTTCGTCAATCAGAAAAAGCACAAACCCAACGCAAGCCCGGAGTGGGATAACGGCTGCCATGTCAAGGATGATCTGAATGCGGCAATGCATCAGTTCCACGCATTTCTGTCTACATATGCCTATGGACAGGATGCGACAGTTGACTATTGCGCCTGCTCTGTGGAAGCAATGGACGGCAGAATCGTCAAAAACGAAGTGGATGATCGTATCCCTGTGCCGGAACCGCCGGAACCGCCAGAGCCGGAGGAATGACAGATGAATAACAAAGTTTCGCGTCTCTCTCTCTCTCTCTCTCTGCTATCAAAACCGAAAGGAGGAGCGCATTGGTCTGACCTGTGCTTCTCCGAGATCTCCGAAAGGAGGTCTGAGGCAATCTGACTTTAGTCAGGGGCTGAGTGATTGTGGGGTGTTTGCCCCATGAGTAACGGAACAGTACAACACAATGAACAATTCAAGGTTGTTTCTACAACAGGCACATGGTCAGCAAACGCAGGCGCTTCTGCTTATGTAGAATTAACATCGTTGATTCCAACAGGGTATATTCCGATTTCTGCAACCCTTGTATCCACAACAGCTGGAAACACACCTGTATTCACACCACCGTTAAATCCAACATTTTTCCCTAACTTTAATGGGTTATCAGCTTGGTGTTTAAGAATACAAAATCTTACAAGTGGTGCTATGTCTGTTTCCGGAACATTATATGTGCTTTGTGTTCGTATAGATGTTAGCTAATCACTCAGCCATGCCGAAAGGTTATGGCAACAGGAACAATCAAACTTATGACAAATCCTGTGTTTGACAGATCAACGGATGTGGAAACAGCATCCTATACCAAAACGGATGAACTTAAACTGCTTGTTAAAGATGGTATTGCATATATATATGTCAAGACCAAAACAGGTGTAAGTGGGTTTGTTCAGTTGGCACAACTGCCGTCTGACCTTTATGCACCATTTTATAGAGTCCCCGGCACTGTTTTTATTGATTCAACATCTGATGCATCAAAAAATGTGGTTGGGGTTATTACTGACGAAGGCAGAGTCTATATTAGAACATCTTCGTCAACAAGCGGTGTTGTTCATTTGATGTTCGTTTATCCGTTAGGCACATGATACAGACCAATGCCATGATGACATGGCAACAGGAACGATAAAAAAAGCATCAATAGGCATTGAAGACATCACAAACTCTGTTACTTTTACAAGAAGTTCCGGACACGGAACATTAAAGGTTGATAGTGCTTATCGTTGGGGCAACATAGTAGCATTAAAACTTCTTTATACATCCGGCAATTCCAGTACAAGTGCCGGATCTAATGCGTGGGCAGGAACATATTCCATCAGTGGACTTAATGTAATTCCGTCAAGTGGTTTTACAGGCGCTTTTGCTGGAAGCACACTTATGACTTTTGTTCTTGCTAACAACAATGAATTCTATATCCGCCCCATCTCTGGTTCGTTTAGTTCTAATACTTCCACTTCAAATACCATGCTCGTGATGGTTGAGGATGCTTAAGCACTTAAAGCCAACTTTAAACCTCTCGCCACGTAGGCGGCGTGGCTTATAAATACCGCCGTTTCATAGCGAGGTGAAACCTATGACAATCGCAGAAGCAAAGCAAAAACTGGTCGAGCTTGCCAAGACTGAAGTGGGCTACCACGAGGGCGCAAACAATTATAACAAGTACGCCGAGGATCCGCGGATCACGGAGCTCTACGGCTGGAACGTGCAGAATCAGCCATGGTGCTGCACATTCGTGAACTGGCTGTTTCTGAACGCCTTCGGCGACATCGGTGCGAAGATGACCTACGGCGGATCCGCCGCGTGCTCATCACAGGCAAACCTGTACCGCAAGAAAAACGCGTTCTATACAGCCAGGCCTGAAGTCGGGGATCAGATCTTTTTCTATTCCGGCGGTGGGATCAATCACACCGGGCTGGTCGTTGAGGTCAACGGCAGCGCGATCCGCACGGTCGAAGGAAACTATTCCGACAAGGTCAGCCTGAACACCTACACGATCGGAAACTCAGCAATCGCCGGCTACGGCCGGCCGGACTGGGCGCTGGTGAATGAAGCGGAACGGCCGTGGGCCGTGGTAGTGAACGGCCAGGTTGTCAACAGCTCCGAGGCGGTAAAAGACGATCAGACAGAGGAAGAAGGAAAGCCTGCAGCTGCTGCCGAATCCTCCGGGAAAGAATCTCATGACTGGATGCCGCCCATGCTGAGCAAGACAAACTCATATTCGCGATACTGTGTTGCAATGCAGGGTTTGCTGATCGGCCACGGATTCGACTGCGGCAAAGCAGGCGCCGACGGATTCTTCGGGAAAGACACCCAGGCAGCAGTCAACAAGGCAAAACAGTATTATAGCTTGAAAGCGGACGGCGTCTGCGATACCGAACTCTGGTCAGCACTTTTGAAAATGTAGGAGGCAAATGAAATGGAAGCACCGGAAAAAGCGCAAGAAATTAAAGCAGCGATTGCGATGGTTATCGCATTCCTGACAGCCCTGTGGGGCTGGATGGGCTGGGCAGTTCTGATATGGATCGCAGCGATCCTCCTGGATTACATCTCCGGATCCCTCGCGGCGAAGAAAGAGAAAAACTGGTCGAGTGAGATCGCAAGGGAAGGACTTTGGCATAAGACCGGTGAGATCCTCGCCGTGTTAGTAGCTGCACTCTGTGATATCGGTCTTTCTGTTGTGGTAGAAGCCTCCGGAGTAACAATTCCCTTAAACATCGGCCCGTTGCTGACGCCGATCGTGCTGCTGTGGTACATACTGACAGAAGCAGGCAGCATCATCGAAAACTGCGGCCGTCTGGGAGCTCCGGTGCCGAAATGGTTCCAGCAGAAAATAACGAATGCAAAAGATGTGATCGACAAGGATCAGGAACCAGCTTACGGATCAGAAGACGAAAAATAAAAAATACTCCCTCGGAACCATCCGGCTGAAAAGCCAGGAAAGGACCGAGGGAGCTTTTTTGCGTTGTCAGATTTGTTGTCAGAAATTGAAAAACGCCAGTAAAATAAGGCTTTTTTATCAGACTGTAAATCTGCTGGCGATGCCTTCGGTGGTTCGAATCCACCTTCCCCCACCAAATGCGAGAAATGATCAAAAAATGATTGTTTCTCGCATTTTCTATCACTTTTGAGCTTAAATTGTTCTGAATTGTTCTTGCCGGAAGAAGGCCTCAAGAGAGCCAAAAAAGGACGAAAAAGGACACTTCAGGACGGCATTTGTTGTCAGATTGTTGTCAGAAGCCCGGGATGATTTCTCATTTCCCGGGCTTCTTCTGCTTTTTTGCGGCTGCGTTCTGCAGCTTTGTCATGCTGCGGGAGAATTTCCCGACGTTCTTTTGCTGGTGGCTCTTCCGGAGATCGGTGTAGATCTCAAGCGTGGTGGAGATATTTGCGTGCCCGAGGATGTCCCGGGCGGTGTAGAGGTCCACATCAGCCTCGTAAAGCAAAGTTGCGGTTCCGTGCCGGAGATTGTGGGCACCGATGACAGGTTTTCCGTTTTCATCCACCCAGCCGTGCTGCGTGCAGTATTTCTCCCAGGCGGTCTCCCAGTTCCGGTCGGACATGTACGTTCCCCTGTGGCCATTGTAGTTGACGTGCGGGAAGAGCCAGTCGCCGGGGTGTGCGTCCATCCACTGTTTGAGCGGTTCCCGCAGCGGCTGGATGATCGGCACCTTGCGGATCCCGGCATCGGTCTTCGCCTTCGGGATCGTCATCTCCCAGGTCTTCGTGTTGATATCGGATTTCTTCCGCTGCAGGGCCTCGGATCTCCGGACGCCGGTGCAGAGCAGGAAGAAGGGGATAAAGCCGAAGTCCATGTCGTCCGCGTTCAGGATGATCGCGTTGATCACATCGTCCTCGGGAGCGGTCCTCTTGCCTTTCTTCAGTCCCTTCGGCAGCTTGACCGACATGGCCGGGTTGTACGGGATATCACGCTGCGAGATGGCGTAGTCGAAGATCCCGTTCCAGATGGACCGCCGGGTGTTCACGACGGTGTGGCTCAGGCCCCTGGCCTTGGCGACCTGCAGATCCTGGCTGACATCGAAGGCCGTGATGTCGGCGACGGGAAGGCTGCCGTACTGGGTGACGATGTCTTCCAGGTGCGGGGCGTAATTCGACCAGGTCCGGACCGCAACCTCGTCCCGGTGGATGTTCTCCCACTCGCCGGCGACTTCCTTCAGCGTGCGGCGGGGCGGGGTTTCCTTTTTCCGGATCTTCAGGTACAGCTGCTCCGGATCCCGGTCGTAGATCGGATGCCGGGGGCCGGTGGGATTGCCGTCCCGGTCGAGTTCGTGCCAGAAGCCCATGTACCGTCCGTCGCTGCGGAGGGTGAACATGGTGGCGTAATTCTGTTTTTTCATTGGTTCAACCTCCTAACATAACGAATAGAGCAGAACAGGAACAAACAGAGCAGAACAGTTAAAACTGCAAATTTTCTCTTAAGAAATGAGGGGGATGCGTTGACGCGCGCGCACAGCTGTGGTATATAATAGCCAGTGGCGATTTGCCATGAAAATGATTACTTACAAGAGGAGATGTATTATGCCCAAGTTCCCGGATTATTTTCCTCCAGATGCCGAGGAAAAAATCAAAGCCAGGGGCGGGAAATACCTCTTTCGTAATAATATATTCAGAATACTGAGAAAGGGAGAATTAAATCGGGAAGCCTTTCTGTGCACATATAAAGAAAACGAAAACTGCGGAGCCAGGAAAACAAGCAAACAGTCAATAGGGTCGTATTCCACTTCGTGTTATGACAGCAGAGAGGCGAGTGAAGACCGGCTGAAAGTGTCATTCAAAGGCGAACCGAAAGCATGTATCGCAAAAGGAACCATAGATCCAAGCTGCGGGCCGTCGACTGATCCAAATGAAAGCAGACACATTGACTGGTGGATATTTGAGGATGCAAAGCCGGAGACGTATTTCAGAAAGGACAATTAAAGTGCAGAACGAAGCGTACATCTGTGCAGCAGACGGAGGAAAGAATTATTATTACCTGTTTTCTCTCCTGAGTCATGATGACATTCCTCTCGTATTTGTAGCGAGAGATGAAGACAACAGAATCTATCTTTGCGATTGTGTTGAGTTCAGAACTGTGCAGAGGTGGACGATAGCAAAGACGTCATTTTCAACGCTGAACAAACTGGTGAATCAGAAAATAACGGTTTATGATGCGCTGGCAAGCAGCGAGAGAAAAGTTGATGTCGCGGAATATGATTATAAGAGCATGTCTTTCAAACAGAGGACAAACTGCGATATTGACAATCTTACCGGAGAATTTGTGCCAGATAAAGACGCATACATACGGTATCCGGAGCCGGATGCAAAACAGAAAATAAGAGCGTTCTCTTTTGTGTTTTCGGAAGAAAGAAAAGAAGCTGCTCCGGAAGTCACCGCAGGCTGGGGAAAAGATTACAGAAGAGATTTAAGTAAAAATAAAGAGACAGAATCGTATACATACGAGGGGAATGATCTATCCCTTAACGCAGCATAGGAAGGGAACATATGTCATACAGTGCTTTTCAATTCTCGAGACCGCTTTTAACGAAATCGCACTTCGAAATGAACTCTCCAAAGGATGAGATCAATAATGAAGTTTCTGTTCATCTCAACAGAAACATCACAAAAATCGAGGGAGAAAACAAGGCGATCGTGGAACTCGGCGTTGAACTGAATCAACGCAACGGGGTAGTAAAAGAAAATGCTCTGTTTGTTGCCCAGGTTGTCATGCAGTCAGTGTTTTCCTGGGATGACAGCCTGCAGGAAGAGCAGGTGACGACATTCCTGGAATATAACGCATCAGCTCTGCTGCTGTCTTATATCCGGCCGATCGTCTCGACCATTACGGCGCCAAGTCCGACAGGACAATACGACATTCCATTCATCAACATGGTAGAGCTGTTCAAGAGCGCACAAACACAATAGTCGCAGCGGTGTACGCCCCGGATTCGTCCGGGGCTTTTTTATTTGCCCGTCATTTGCCCGTCATTTCCGCGGCATGGCGAGGTTGCCGTTCTGATAGAACCACATGGCAAGCTCCATGAACTGCTGCGTCACGCCAAAATAGTCGGCCAGCTCCCAGGGAGCGGTGATCCCCCTGGCGACGGCCGCCTCCAGCTCGTCCTTCGGGACGAGCATTTTTATCGCTTCCCGGTCGGCCCTGTTCTCAAAACGCTGGCGAGTATGATAATCCTCGCCGGGGGAGTAGAACGAATGCGTGAGGCAGTGCCCGTCCTCATGGGCGACTTTCACCTTCTCATCCGCGGAACTGCTGACCTTCGTCGGGTCGATCGCAATGACGTAGTCGTCGCCGATCGGCGCGGACAGGGATTCCGCGTGCTCAAAGAGGCAGAAGTCCACACAGATCCCCTGCATATCAACAGACCGATAGAGGTTTTCCAGAGTCATTTCTTTTTCTTCTTCCTTTGCGCCGTCCTGAAGGCGATGTAGTCTTTCGTCTCCGCCCAGAGCGCGTCGATCTCTTCCTGGGAGAGGTCACGCTCGCCGCCCCAGAACGCAGCTTTGATATCGTCTTCGGAGATCTGCCGGGTGCCGGCGCCGGCATCAGGATCATCCGTATTACCGATGAGCCAATTCGGATTAACGTTGAGAGCACTGGCAATGGACTGCAAAACTGGCAACTTGATCTTTGTGATCGTGCCCTTCTCGTATCTCTGTATGGTTGACTTTGCTACACCGACTTCTCTGGCAATATCGTCCAGAGTCAACCCTCTTATTTCTCTGGCACTGCTGATGCGCAGACCAATTTCACGGTTTGATAACACAGTGTTCACCTCCATGGCGCATATATTATCACAATAGTTTGCACAGCGCAATATGAAAACTGTAAAAAATTTGCGTAGCGCTATTGACAAAGGAAATGCGATGTGCTATCTTGTAGTAAAGTTGCATAGCGCAACAACGAAAGGAGATGAAAACATGCCGAACGCACAGCTGATCAAAAACCGTATGCGCGAGATTGGTATCACCCAGAAGGAAGTTGCAGCAGATCTGGGGATCGCTGCACCTACAGTTTCACAGAAAATCAATGGTATTCGCCCGATGGATCTGGATGAGGCACGCAAAATGGCTGCGTTGCTTGGAATTGAGTCCGGAGAATTCGGCGAGTATTTTTTTGCCATCGAAGTTGCGCAACGCAACAAACCGGCATGCTAGCATGCCGCTAGGAAAAAGTCCTTGACTTTTCCCTAATGAAATCTGGAAAGGAGAGGAACACATGAGGGCAGGGAAAATACTTCCATGCATCTGCTCTCCAAACTGGGAAGAGGAGCATTTCAACAACGGCTTTTACGGGATGCCGGTTCTCCGCACATGGAATGGCGAAGACAGGTTCTTTGATTGCATCTGCCCGAAATGCGGAAGAGGCGGGCTGGAACAATTCAAAAGCCCGTATCTTGCATTGCGTGACTGGAACCTGATGCAGAAAGAATTAAGAGAACCGGAGTGTCCGTTTAAGCCGGCGGACGGGAACGGAGAAACATGAACGGTCAGTTCTGCCCGGCGTGCGGCGAACCGGTCCACGAAGAAGCCGTGATCCCGCCGACGGCCGCCGGGATCAGCGACGTCTGGGTGCTCTGGTTCTGCGACGGCTGCAAGTGGGTGTCGGACTGGCCGGGGATGCCGGAGTTCTTCCGGCAGCGCTGGCCGAACCGCAGCAAGCCGATCCAGGATCCGGCAATAGCCGAGCGAAGGAGGTGAGCGGATGAAGCACTACCTCACGATTTATGAGGAAGACGGAAAGCGGTATGCGGAAGCCTGGATCCAGATCAATCTGTTCCGGTGGTGCTTCTGCATATGGAGGGTAAAAAAAGAGATATGAGGCCGGAAGCCGGCCCCATACCTGTCATTTTTTGGGAGTCCAACGACGATTCGGCTCCTGTGTCGGAGGAAGCCGATCACCCTTGTCGATGGTAACATTCCTCGGTTTCGAGACCTCGCCTCCGCGAGGCCCGACTTCGCGGTATGTTCCGGCAGGTTTGTTGTCCTCACCAGGTTTGTACAGAGGCTTTGACAAAGTAATCACCTCCATAGGGGATGATATCACAGGGCCGCGGGAGCGGTCAACAAAGGATACGGTTTGAAAGGAGGAACCCAATGGAAGAAATCAGAGTCAGGCTGCTGCAGAAGCAGCAGAAGAAGGTGGACGCCGTGATCAACGACCTGGCGATCCTGCTGGACGCGCAGAAACATGTCGCGGCGAAGACCGGGAAGGACATGGGTGTCTGCGCGGAGATCCATGAGGCGATCGGCCAGCTGCGGAACGCGTACTACTCGCTGATCCTGGCGGAGGCCGCGTCGGAGGACCAGCAGATGGTCGGGCAGATGATGGCCGACCTGGACAAATTCGCGGAAGCCGCCGCGGAGGTGTGAGCGGATGGAATATATCATCAATCCAATGTGGTTCTACTGGATCAATGTGGTCAGCACGATAAAAACATTACTGATTATTCTGGAAATTGGCACAGTCATCGCACTGAGCATCGGAGTCGTTGAATATTGCCTTACGTACAAGGACAATTTGTTTACCGGGGAATTCGAAGCGTCCAAGAAGCTTATAAGAATCAGTTTGCCGATGGCTATCGTAACGGCAATCCTGCTGACCTTCATACCGGGCAAACAGACGCTGATTGAGATGCAGATTGCCAGGTATGCAACAACTGAGAATGCAGAATGGACTGTAGAAACGATCAAAAACGCGGTGGACTACATCGTTGAGTCCATGCAGAAGCTGAAATAACCAGAGGGGAAGGAGGGAAAACATGCCGAGAGAGAAAGCAGGGTTCCGCGATACCATCGCACAGCTGAACGAGATGTTCCCGGATCAGGGGATGCTCTGTCAGGAAGAGGTGGCGCTGTTCCTGGGCGTCACGACAAGGACGGTGCGGCGGCGCGGGATCCAGTTCAACAAGGCCACCGGCAGGGTGACCAAGGCGGACCTTGCCAGGCAGGTCTGCATATGAGGACAAAAAAAGACCGCGCACCGGGGTGGACGGACCGGTACGCGGAAGACTGCGGGCAAAGCCCAACAAATCTATGAACAAGGAGATTATAACACATGTACGAACTGACTGCAAGCGATTTCCCGGTCTACGCGGGAGTGAAGCCGGAAGAGTATTCCGGCAGGGCATACCGGAACAATCTTTACGGGAGGCATGAAAGCATGAAGGCGGAGCGGATCATTGAAGTGCGGCCGGAGGACCAGCTGCCGCCGAGGATGCGGAAGGCGGCGAAGCGGGAACGCTTCACGCGGCGGTACGGACTGGCGCTGGCGGTGGCCATGTGCCTGGGCTTCTGGAGCATGCTGTGCTGCATCGTGACCGGGGCCATCGTGCACCGGAACACGGAGCGGGCCGTGCGGGAGGAGATGGCCGCGCAGCACGAGCAGGCGCTTCAGGACTACGCGGAGGCGCAGCGGATGGAACAGTCGAAACAGTACTTCCTGAGCGGTGAGGCGAGCCGTGAGGCCGCAATCAACCAGGCGACCGACGCGGTGGCCGCCGTGATCAGCAAGCTCTCCACGGACGCGCAGAAGGCCACAGAAGCGGCCTGCATGCTCGCCCGTGTCATGAACCCGGCCTACCCGAATTCTTTCGAGGAAGTGGCGGCACAGCCGCAGCAGTGGATGTTCTACGACGGAAGCGACAAAACCTTCAGCCAGCGCGACCGGGAGATCGCCGAAAGCGTCGTCCGGCCGTACATGGAGAGCGGGATCATCCCGAACGGCCTGACCGCCGACATGGTGTACGGCAGCTGGAGCACCAACGACTTCGTCCTCCGGGACAGCTACCAGACGACCGCGACCATGCACACATGGAGGGCGCAGGGATGAGCGAATACACGCAGCAGGCGATCGACAAGATCGACAGGGACTATTCCCACGGGCTGTACGGCGCCAAGGAGAGCGCCATGAAAAAGGCCGTCCGGGACACGCTGGTGGAGTTCTGCCGGCAGGATGACGAGTTCGCGCAGGCCGTGGTGCAGGGCGGGGAGTTCGCCCAGTGCATGAAGGCCGTGGCCAGCGGCGTCGGCAGCAGCATCAGCGATCTGGAGGCCTACCGGAAGGCGGTGCAGTTCTACTTCCCGGGCGCGGAGATCCGCATGACGATGACGATCGACCTGGTCGGAGCGGCAGCCGGGAAAGAGGACTACCAGCCGAAGCACGCCGCCGCCGGCAAGCCGGAGGGCCTGGTGCTGGACTTCACAAAGTTCCTGTGAGGAGGCCGTGGGATGAATCCGATATGCAATCTCCCGGCGGACCTGAGGCGGGATGCGCTGCTGCAGTTCGACAGCTACTGCCTGAAACCGGAGGAGGAGAACGCGATCCGGGACCTGTTCCCGCAGTACCTGTTCTTCCGGAACGAGTACGAGGACGACGGCTGGAACGTGAGCAGCGAGCCGGTGCGGCTCTGCACCACCACCTGCTGCGGCGAGACCTTCGAGAGCGTCCGGGCGAATTACAGGCGCGGCCGAATCCACAATGAGGACGTGACCTGCCCCTTCTGCGGCAGGAAGCTGACCGGAAAGGCCGCGCACAAATACCGGTACGAAATGCGGAGCCTGGAAAGCTGGGTCAAGGTGGCGGTGGCAAGGCCGGGGAAGGACGGCGCCCTGCTCATCGAGGCGGGAAACGCCAGAAGGCGCTTCAACTGGGACGACCTGCGCGGCAGCATCGACTGGTACCCCGTGAAGCGGTATTACTTCTCCAAAGACGGAGCGGCCGAGTGGGCCGAGACCGTGCTGCGCTGGGCCTGCGGGCCCTTCGACCGGCCGGAAACGACGTGGCGGGCCACCAAGACGATCGGGGACCCGTTCCCGCCGAACGTGATGGGCTGCTGCGACTATTACGGAGATTATCAGATCGTGGGCCTCAGCGAGGCATTGGAGAAGACGGACCTCCGGTACTGCCAGATCCGGGAGTTCTATATAGAGCTCCTGGCGGCGGACCTGGACGGGGAGCATAACCGGTACATGGTGAAGTACCTGGGCTGGTACTGTCATCATCCGCAGCTGGAGATGGCCGTGAAGCTCAACCTCGGCCGGGCGGTGCTGGAGCTGATCCGGGACGGCAGGAAGAACGCCAAATACCTGAACTGGAACGCGAAGGACCCTGCGGGCTTCCTGCGGATGACGAAGCAGGAGGCAAGGCTCTTCCTGCGGAACGAACTGGAATTCAACGACCTGAAGGACCTGAAGCACGCGAAGCTGACCGTGCAGCAGTACCTGAAGATCATGGACCTCTCCGGCGGGCGGGATGAGATGAACGAGCTGATGGCCTGCGCCAGGACGGCCGACTGCACGCCGGAGCAGGGCGCACGGTACGTCCGCAGCCTGCAGCCGGAATGCGCACGGTACGCCGCGCCGATGATGCAGATCATCCGGACATGGAAGGACTACTTAAGCATCGCGGAGCAGCTGGGTTACGACCTGAGCGTGAAGACCGTGGCCATGCCGAAAAATTTGCAGGAGCGGCACGACGCCGCGGCGGACACCATACGCTGCCAGGCGAACGAGGCCGAGGCGCAGAAGTACAAAAAGCGCCGCAGGCAGCTGGAAAAGAAATACGCCTTCCGCATGGGCGGGCTGTGCGTACTGGTGCCGACCGGGAGCGAGGAAATCGTCCGGGAAGGCAAAACCCTGCAGCACTGCGTGGGCGGCTACGCAGCGCGGCATATCGATGGGAAAACAACCATCCTGTTCCTGCGGAAGACCAGGAAGCCGGGCCGGAGCTTCCTCACCATGGAGATGGAGGAGCGGAACGGGCGGATGGTGATCCGGCAGATCCACGGCTATCAAAACGAGCGGTACCTGGGCGCGGAAGATCCGCGGGTGCGGTACGCGTGGTTCCTGGAACCGTGGCTCAACTGGGTAAACGACGGCAGCGAGCGTGACCGGGACGGAAACCCGGTGCTGCCTGAGAAAGAAATCATTACGGAGGTCAAGACCGCATGAATGAACTGACAGAGAAACGGACACCGGAGCTGATCGGCGCGGAGATCCGCATGTATGTAAACGCAGGGCGGGCAATCACCATGCTCTGCGGCATCGAAATCGGCCGGAGACTGGTCGAGGCGAAGGACATGCTGGAGCACGGCGAATGGCTGCCGTGGCTGGAACGGGAGACGGAATTCTCCGAGCGGAGCGCTCAGAACTATATGAAGGTTTTCCGGGAATACGGAGCGCTGCAGATGAACCTGTTCGGACCGGAAACAAATACGAAATCGTTTGCGGATTTGCCGATTACCAAGGCTTTAGCCCTGCTTTCGGTGCCGGAAAGTGAGCGAATTGAGTTTGCCGAGGAAGTGGACGCGGAGCACATCAGCGTCCGGGAACTGCAGCAGGCGATCAAGGAAAAGGAAAAAGAAAAGGAAGAAGCAGAGACCCGGGCGAAGCAGGCAGAGAAGGCGACCGAGGAGATCCGGAACGAGCGGGAAGCGCTGTCCCTTGCGCTGAAGCACGCGAAGGACCAGGTCAGGGAACTGGAGAGCCGCCCGGTGGAAGTGGCGGTCGAAAAGGACGAGGCCGCCATCGCAGCGGCAGCAAAGGAAGCCAGGGAACAGGCCGAGGCCGAGGCGGCAAAGAAGATCTCCGGCATGGAGACCAAGCTGCAGAAGGCTGAGCAGGATCTGGAAAAGGCGAAGAAGGAAGCGGAGCATTCCGGAGCGGCGGCGAAGGAAAACATCGACGCCATGATGAAGGAGAAGGAGTTCCTGCAGAAACAGCTGGAGGATGCGCAGAAGCAGCTGAAGACCTCGGCCGCCGACGTGACGGCCTTCGGGATCCGCTTCAACAGCCTGCAGGAGGAGTTCGGCTATATGATCGCGGAGCTCCGAAAAGTCCGGGCGCGGGATCAGGAGACCGGGGAAAAGCTGAGCAAGGCCGTCCGGGAGCTTCTGGAATACTTCGGGAAGGAAGCGGAGAAGGATGTGTAAGCGGAACTGCTACTACCGATCGGGGGCGCTGGACGGGAAGGCATACGGCGTCGGGAAGATCTGCAGCTACAGCAGCATCACCGGGCGCACCCGGACGGCGGAGCTGATCGAGGCGTACCGGAAGCAGGGCAGGAAGCTGACGGACAAGGAAAAGAACCGGATCCTGATGGACTCGGAACACTGCCCATGGTATCAGCCGCCGGGGACGCAGAAGAGGGAGCCCGTGCAGATCACGCTGTTCAACAGCAGGGGCACGATCGTCGAGCGGCGCTGCGTCGCCTGCGGGAAAGCCTTCGCGGGAGGCAGGAGGGCCTTCTACTGCCCGGACTGCAGGGCGGTCAGGAAAAAAGAAGTGCAGGAGGCGTGGCGTGACCGACAGTTCGGGATCACCTGCCGGGACTGCGGGAAGACCTTCATCGGACACTATCAGGCAAAATACTGCCCGGAGTGCCGGACCAGGCGGCTGGCGGAAGGCGGAAGGAAAAGCGCAAGCAAAAGGGCCAAAGCCGCCGAAGGAGAGAAGGCATGAAGGTGGAGCGGATGATCTGCTGCGAGTGCGGGCCGCGGAAGCTGCGGGCCGCGCAGATGATCTACCGGGAGATACCGGACAAGGCGGATGTGACGGAATGCGCGTTCTGCGGGAAGATCCGGTACTGCCGGTGCTGGCAGATCCGGATCGGAGGGAAGAAATGAGCGAAGAGAACAGCACAAGGAACATCCAGTGGCTGTGCCCGCGCTGTTATGAGCGCTTCCGGGATACGCCCCGGGAGAAGCAGCCGGGAAGAAAGAAGTACACCATCTGGGAGGCCGGACGCTGGCAGAAGGACGGCAGCTGCTACCTCTGCGGGAATTGGACGCTGCTGACCATGTACGAGTGGGAAGACGCCGAAGCGAAGGAAGGCCGCGCACGCCGGCAGGCCTACCGGGAGCGGGGCGGGATGCCGAAAAAAGACACCCGGGCACGGTACCGGGCATGGGAGGACAAGGCATGAGCGGGATGGAGATCAGCCGGTTTCAGGAGAACGAGGCCTGCAGGGGCTGCGAGTTCCTGCAGGAATGCCGGGAACTGAAGCAGCCGAGACGGACGAGCTGCTGGATCCGGCACTGCCGGCAGAAGTACTGGAAACCGAAGCTGAAGGCCGAGGCGGACGAGCGGAACCTGACGCAGGAGGAGCTGGCGGAGCAGAGGGAGGAGATCCGGAAATGAAGGACCTGAAGGAATTGGCTTTCCGGCTGCGCTGCGAGGCCTCCAGGCTGCCGAACAAATTCTCCGTGAACGACGAGCTCTTCCAGGTCATGACCGAGGCGGCGGAGTTCATCGAGGCCATGGCCTTCGACCCGGGCGTGTACGACAAGGTCGACGTCTATCCGGACTGCACCGTGGAGCTGTGGCAGAACAGCAGCACCGGCCAGTGCACCATCGGCTGGTGGGAGAACGACAAGCCGCCGCAGCGGCTGTAGAGAGGAGAGCAACAATGATTTTGAAGATCACGGAAATCGAAGCGAACGCAGAAGAACTGAAACAGTGCAATTCTTTATCAGACGGTTTGACAGCTATGCTGAAGACTTTGTTCAGCAACTATCACACATATACCGAACCAGACAATGAGGAGGACGAGTAATGGATGAACTTGATTTGAAGGCATGCCCGTTTTGCGGTGGAATGGCGCTTGTAATAATAGATCGAGGGAAACAGTACAAAGCTGTTTATGTTGAATGCGAAGATTGTGGTGCAAGAGTTCCAATAGAAGAAAACAGACTGATCAGTTATTGGAAATCGAAAAACAAATGGAATGAAACTGTAATAGACAAGGCAGTTAGGTGTTACGGCAAAGCAATATGCGAAGCGTGGAACCGGAGGGAAGAATGAAAGCATTAGAAGTTATCAGGGAGAGCGGGATCACGCAGAGGAGCATCGCAAAAGAACTTGGGACAAGCCCGTCTCAACTGGGAAACATACTGCATGGTCGAAGACCGTTTCCGGTTAAATGGATAGAACCCCTTTGCAGGATCCTGCAATGCGAACCGAACGAACTGTTCGGATATGAAAAGAAATACCACCAAGTCACGGTAATCCGGGATGACGGGGAGGTCATCGCAGTGGTTACAGAAGACAAGGTGGTGGAGCTGGCAGGTTATCGCGTGATCTTAGCCTAGGTTGTTGCTGGTGTTGCCGTCAGGCTTAGAGACGGGAGTCGGAATACCATTGATTTCCCGGACATAGTAGTCAGGGTAGTTTCCGAGTTCAATGGACCGAACAAACTGGTTTGCATTCATGTTCCTTCCGGTCTTGTTATCGTGAAACGTTTTATTGCGGCCGGTTGGAGATTCAGAAGTAACAGTAACTCTCGGCTTTGCCAAAGCACAACACCTCCTCTCGTAACAGAATTTCATCTTTTTCAAGACCTGCCAGCTCTTCCTGTATTATACACCATATGGTGCAACATGACAAGCGATAAAACACAAGATATAGATATTTTACCCGCCTTGTAACCAATTTGATCACAAAATATAGTGTTTCCGTCAAAAGAGATAAAAGGAGTTAAGGCATCAGAAACAAATCAGAGAGGCGGATTAAGCGCGCGCAGAGACACGGCATCCGCCGTCGGATTCTGAATCGGGAGCGGAAGGCGACTTCCGTTCCGGCTTGAGAACCCGAACAGAACCTTGACAGCTGAAGACACCTATAAGAAACGCACACACGCACGCACGCGCACGCGTTTCTTATAAGGACCTTTTAGCGGCTAACATTAGACAGGGAGCAGGATACAGGAGGGGAGAATGAGGAAGCTCATGGAGTATCACATCATCTCCGGGAGGACGGTGGAAACCAGACGGACATGGTTACCATCCGGTCCGACCGTCAGGAAGAAGCGGGGGATCCGCAGAGCGGGAGCCAGCAGCCTGAAGAAGATCAAGGCCAACGAGAAGAGCTGCGTCCTGAACCTTGCCAGAACCATCAACTGCAACTTCGGAGCGGGAGACTGGTTCGTCTGTCTGAAGTACGACGACATGCACTATCCGGCGGGAGAGTCCGCGGATCCGGCCGGGAAACGGGAACAGGAGTACCAGGCGGCCAAGAGGATCCTGACAAAGAAGTTTCTGCCGAAGCTGCGATCTGTCTACCGGGAGATAACCGGGAAACCGCTGAAGGCCGTGTGGGTGACCGCAAACTGGAGCACAAAGGAGAAGCACTTCTGCCGGATCCACCACCACATGGTGCTGCCGGCCGACGCGCTGGCCATGGCGAACGATATCTGGCGGGAGATCGGAGGACTGGACGGAACCCTGCAGGCCGAGTGCCTCACCGGGGAAGGAGATTACAGCCGCGTGGCTGCGTACATGGTCGACAACGTCCAGGGCAGGCCGGCAGGGGAGAACCGATGGAGCGGATGCCGCGGCATGGAGAAGCCCGTGTTCTCGGAGCCGGTCGAGGTCGAGGACGTGGAAGGGATCGTGCCGCTGCGGGACGAGGTCGTGAAGGATGTGATCGAGCACGCCGACGAGAACGGGCGCATCATCTCGAAGTACATGCGCGGCGTCTTCCCGGAGCGGGTGACCGTGAGAGGCGGGCAGATCATCCTGCCCGGGCGCAGAAGGAGGAGAGCGGGATGAGAGATCCGTGCTGGCCGTATGTGCAGAACATCCTGCGGGCATATCCCGCAATGAAGAGAGCGCTTGCCGATAAGCACAGCGCTTCGGTGACGGTGCACTACAACGCTGCCGGCGGCGGATCAGGACCGGGACGGACGACAGAACAGACTGCACTCAGGGAACTGAGCCCGGCACGGCAGCGGGAGTACGAGGCCGTGAGCTGGGCGATCCGGAAGACGTCCAGGTCGCGGGACGGTCTCGGCCACTGGCGGAATGAGATTATCCGGCTGATCTACTTCACGAAGACGCACAACCTGCACGGAGCGGCGATGAGGTGCCATGTGTCATACGCAACAGCAAAGAGGTGGCAGCGTGAGTTCTTTGACCTGGTGGAAGAAAACCTCGGATTGAGATAAGTTGAGCCAAAAGCACCTGAAAACAGGTTTAGGATGCTAGCATGGAAAGAATATAGGGGTGGGGGTGTTTTGATTTGGCAAGCAAAAAAACAAACCCCCGGTATGCAAATGGAAATCTCCGCAGAAAGTACCGAGCCAGGCTCCGAGCTATGGCAGCTCCATGCGGAATATGCCGGGGAAAACTAGGCCCCATAGATTACACCGCCCCGTCAGATTCGGCCCACCCCCTCAGCTTCGTGGTCGACGAGATCCACCCTGTAAGCCGTTGGAGGCAGTACGGATATGATTCGCCTGAAGCGGCAGCGCAGGACTGGAACAATCTTCAGGCTGCGCACTACTGCTGCAATGCTGCGAAAAGCAATCACGTCGGCGGAGTTGATCAGAGGGAAATCCGAAGAAAAATAAATATACCGGACGGAGACTGGTAGGGCTCGGGGAGCTGCAGCAAGCAGTTGTTTTCTTGAGCGGATGCTGTGAGAAAAAAGAATTATTTCTCCAGCGAACCAGGTGGGGAGGGGGCCCCGGAGGCCCCCAAGGCGCC
>Ga0265298_10001679_pt1 | contig 32543 bp, 28 predicted proteins | sample AusTroGonzalo_MG_3_FD_193486 | JGI IMG/M metagenome (GOLD analysis project Ga0265298, IMG submission 193486) | Bovine rumen microbial communities from tropical cattle in Woodstock, Queensland, Australia - Gonzalo_01 | ecosystem: Host-associated > Mammals > Digestive system > Stomach > Rumen ... | reverse complement strand
CTATCTTCTTGGCAATATCTTCGAAATCGAAATTGGACTTGCTTTTCCTATAAAACAAAGGCTCTATTTTCTTTAACTCCTCCTCATTTAACGGACGATATCCGTTAACATCCCATGGTCCTTGAACCCTAACATTATTAAGAAAAGATAGCATACGATACTCCTCATACATGGGATGTGAATCACTACAACGTGGTTTTCCTTTCTCAAAAGTACATTTACCAACATTCTGGCGTTGGCTTTTAAGAGGACGTTGAAAGTACAATGCACGAGTCAGTTCCTCAATCATTTTTTCTGGAAGGTTTTGCTTCTTACAAATGGCAAAAAACTCCTTCATATAATGATCTTCGCGGTCAGTATATCGTGTTCGTATACGAACAGTATTACCCTTTTCTTTGTATAGCTTATAGAAGTATTCACCTAGATAAATGCAACCACTTTCTTCAATTTCCTTATTTAGGTCAGCAATACCACTTTTAACCGCACCATTCTCTTGCTCTTCTGTAGTATCTAATCTATTACTTAGGAATCCTCTGCGCTGAGCCATGTGGTAGAATGCTCTGCCTAATGTGTATCTATCTTGTTCCTTATTCAAATCAAGAACCTCATTTAGACATATATAACGACTGTGATAAGGATTAATATCATCATTATCACTAGTACGCTGCCACAACATAAAATCATCCTTCTTAGGATAAATCTTACGCAATTTCCAAAGTTCTAAATCCTCCTCGGTGAGAGCCGGACAAAGATTATACCTAACCAGAACCTTTAGCACTTCTATTTTACGCAAACGCCTGCGAAAATACTGCCTACGAAGCGCTCTGTGTCCTGTACGTTCCGCTGCTTTACTGGATTCTATACCTTTCTCAATCTTAACGCCTTCTTGAAAAATTATAACGCCCTTATCCACTAAAGTATATTGTCCATTCTCTTCTTGATCAACAATTGCCCATCCAAGACTATTTGTGCCAGTATCGAGACCTAAAATGCGCTTTTTATCCATTTTTATGTTGTATTATTTGTTAGTTTCAGTCAAAAGACATATTTTTGTCCCAGAAAGTTATTCATCATCTTATCACAATAAGGCTATATGCCGAAGGATGAATTCCTACTGCCTCTCTTCGGAGAGGCTTTTTTATTACCTTATTTTGAATACAAAAGAATAGCATCTGGTACTAGTTTAGTATAATTCTAAAGGCAAAGATACGAATAAGTGAGAGATAAACGAAATAAAATCTGATTTATTTCATTATCCGAACCGATGGAACAGCGAGAGGAGAGTCAAATTCGTTTGAACTTTCCAGAGTCATGACAGAGGAAGACGAAGTCAACGAAAGTATCTTCGAGACAAAATCCCAAAGATATAAAAGAATGAAGAGTGAAGTTTTTTGCGACGCATCCTATATTTGATGCTTTACCTCAAAGGCTTTATAGGGAAGTGATAAACAGCCTAACAGTCTCAAATCTCAGTCTCAGTTAAAAATAAAGGTACCTTCCACATCCACCACCCTTCTTCTTTATATATTATAACTTATTAATATTCAATAATATAGATATATATAAGTAATAAAAGAGGGAAGTTGGCACATGCTTAAAATACAACTGAGACTCTGAGACTGAGACTATAAGCAACAGCCTACAATCATTTAATTATCTATATTTCAATTGATTACAAAATTCTCACTACATAGCAATAGCGTCACAAAAGCATGAAATAATCACAAAACACAGTATTTTTTCCTCTAAAAAGCCTCAAAGCTAAGTCCAAACCCCTTGTTTTTGATAACAACACCCGCTCTAGCCGAACAAATGTCCGATTTGAAAGTTGAGTCTCAAACAACGAAAACGATGGTTGTTGTGGCTAAATGGGGCTATCGCACACTCATTTCTCACGCCCAGAGCGTAAATTTGTACACTCCCCGAGCCTACAAGTGCAGACCCCTGGGGGTAACACGTGCAGACTCCGGAGATTGCAAACCATGGGCCCGAACGGTTATTGATTATTGGTTATTGGTTATTGTTTTTGAAATATGTCAGAGCTAAGTTCTGTAAAATATTTTCCAGAACATTCCCCCTAAAGGGGGTTAGGGGGTCTTTTTGCTACTATACTAGGCCGCAAAAATTTTCTAACTAGGGAAAAAGTTTTTCTCTTAATAGTAGCAATTAGGGGAGTTCTTCAAAAAGTTTGGATTTGTAAAAACATTTTCCACAAATAGTAATACGGCCTTTCTCTGTGAGAGAAACGGCATGTTGCTCTCAGCGATACGGCCTTTCTCTTGTGCTCATACTACCCTTTCAGATACGAGTCGGCAAACTGGAGGGGGAGCAGGGCATCTATACCATCTACTACGTGGGTGCCGGCAGTACCATACAACAGGAGGCGGATGGGCTGATGATAGCGTTGCTCTACGCCGGAGATGACCTGACGGCAGGCACCGCATGGGGGAATGGGCTGAGAGAGGAAGCCCTCAGCGTTACGGGCTGCTATGGCCAAGGAGAGGACGGGCTGATCAGGGTACTGGGCGTTGGCAGCAAAGAGTGTGGTACGCTCGGCACACAAGCCTGAGGGGAAGGCTACATTCTCCTGATTGCTGCCAATAACAACGGTACCGTCCTTCAGTCGGGCTGCCGCACCTACGCAGAAACTGGAATATGGGGCATAGCTACCTTTGGTAGCACCCTTTGCCCGCTCTATCAGGATTCGGTCTTCCTGGGGTAATTCTTCCCAATCATAAACCCTTACTAGGCTCTGAATAGTGTACTCTTTCATCGTTTAGCTCATTTTTTAAGCACAAATATATAAGTTTTCTTCATAAAGCGGTAATTTTTAGCTAATTTTGTGCCCGAAATTGAAGAACGGGAAATGAAATCAAGACTATTCTCTACATTTGCGCTGCTTTTGTTCCTGCATTTGTACCTCTTTGCGCAGAGAACAAACCAAGCCTATTGGGCTTACATAGACCAGTACAAAGGTATTGCCATAGAGCAAATGCACAAATACCGCATTCCGGCCAGTATCACCCTAGCTCAGGGCTTGCTGGAGAGCGGAGCAGGTAGGAGTACGCTTGCCACCAAGGCCAATAACCACTTCGGCATAAAGGTGAGCGGAAACTGGACGGGTCCCTACGTGCTGAGGAACGATGATGCGCCCAACGAGAAGTTCCGCAAATACAACAATGCCAGGGAGAGCTACGAGGACCATTCCCGGTTCCTGCAGGGAAGACGCTACCAGGGGCTCTTCCAGCTGAAGATTACCGACTACAGAGGATGGGCAAGAGGGCTGAAGGCTGCCGGATATGCCACATCACCCACCTATGCCGAGTCGCTGATAAGAATCATTGAGATGTACAACCTGTACCAGTTTGACAACGGCAGCTACAAGCAGGACAGGAAGAAGACGGCTGCTGTCTTGCCCGTTACGAATACACAGAGCTCGTTCTTCCAGACGCACACGCTATATGCCCACAACAAGAACTACTTCATCATAGTGGAGATTGGGGACAACATGGCTACCATCAGCAAGGAAACGGGTATCAGCCTGAAGAAGCTGTACCAGTACAATGACCTGCCGCTGGATTACGCCCCCACGCAGGGCGACCTGATCTACCTGAAGAAGAAGCAGAAGTGTGCCAGCAAGCAGTTCAAGAAGAACCCCATACATATAGTGGAGGTGAACCAGAGCCTGTTTGACATCTCACAACTCTACGGCATACGCCTGAAGAGCCTATACAAAATGAACGGATTCGACCCCTCACACGAAATCAAGCCAGGCGACATCCTGAGAATCAGATAAAATCAGAATAGCTCAAGTTTCACTTGCTCTATTTCTGGGAGCAAGGGGCAAGGAGCAAGGAGCAAGAGATTTGAAAAAAGCCCCTCGCCCCTAAAGTTGAGCTTGCGAAACAAAAAAAATAACAAACAAATATGATCACATTATCAAACATTGCCGTACAATTCGGAAAGAGAGTCCTCTACAAGGATGTAAATATGAAGTTCACCAATGGTAACATCTATGGTGTCATTGGTGCTAACGGAGCAGGAAAGTCAACACTTCTTAAAGCCATCAGCGGTGAGCTGGAGCCTACCAAGGGTACCGTAGAACTGGGCCCGGGCGAGCGTCTGAGCGTGCTGAGTCAGGACCACTTCCAGTATGACCAGGAGACGGTTCTGAATACCGTACTGATGGGTCACACCACCATGTGGGACATTATGAAGGAGCGTGAGAGCCTGTACTCTAAGGCTGACTTCACGGACGAGGACGGCATCCGCGTAGCAGAACTGGAAGACAAATTCGCCGAGATGGGCGGCTATACAGCAGAGAGCGATGCCTCTGCCCTACTCTCAGGCCTGGGCATCAAGGAGGACAAGCACCACCAGCTGATGGGCGAACTCTCTGGTAAGGAGAAGGTGCGCGTGATGCTGGCAAAGGCACTCTTCGGTAACCCCGACAACCTGTTGCTGGACGAGCCTACCAACGACTTGGACCTGGATACCGTTCAGTGGTTGGAACAGTACCTGAGCGAGTTTGAGCATACGGTATTGGTAGTTAGCCATGACCGTCACTTCCTGGATTGCGTTTGTACGCATACCGTTGACATCGACTACGGCAAGGTGACCATGTTTGCCGGTAACTATAGCTTCTGGTACCAGAGTAGCCAGTTAGCGCTGCGTCAGGCTCAGAACCAGAAGGCTAAGGCCGAGGAGAAGAAGAAGGAGCTGGAGGAGTTCATCCGCCGATTCTCTGCCAATGTGGCCAAGAGTAAGCAGACAACCAGTCGAAAGAAGATGCTGGAGAAGCTGAACGTGGAGGAAATCAAGCCCTCTACCAGAAAGTATCCCGGCATTATCTTCCAGATGGAGCGCGAACCGGGCAACCAGATTCTGGAGGTGGAAGGCCTGAAGGCTACCATGGAGGACGGAACCGTTCTGTTTGACAATGTCAGCTTCACCGTAGAGAAGGGTGACAAGGTGGTATTCCTGAGTCACGACCCCAGAGCTATGACGGCCCTCTTTGAGATTATCAACGGCAACCGCGAGGCTCAGGCAGGAACCTACAACTGGGGCGTTACTATCACCACGGCCTATCTGCCACTGGACAATACGGAGTTCTTCCAGAGTGAACTGAACCTGGTTGACTGGCTGGGACAGTTCGGCGAGGGCAACGAGGTTTACTTCAAGCAGTTCCTGGGCCGTATGCTCTTTAGCGGCGAAGAGGTGCTGAAGAAGGTGAACGTGCTCTCCGGAGGTGAGAAGATGCGTTGTATGATTGCCCGTATGCAGCTGAAGAATGCCAACTGTCTGATTCTGGATACTCCTACCAACCACTTGGACCTGGAAAGTATTCAGGCCTTCAACAACAACCTAAAGCTCTTCAAGGGTAACATCCTGTTCAGCAGCCACGACCACGAGTTTATTCAGACCGTTGCCACACGTATCATTGAGCTGACACCCAACGGTACCATAGACAAGCTGATGGATTACGATGAGTATATCAGTAGCGAGGCCATCAAGGAACTGAAGGAGAAGATGTACACAGTATAAACTGACAGAATGACACTTGGCACACTTTTTGTATTAAGATTGTCAGGACAAACAGTTATAAAGATATGAGCGAAGAATTGAAAAACGAAGAACAGAAAGAACAGCAGGAGACTCAGGAGACCCTGAATGCTCAGGCTGAAACAGATACAGAAAAAGAGGCTGGTCAGGATACAGAAAAGGAACTTACCGTAGAGGAGAAGCTGGAGGCTGCAAACAAGGAAATAGAGGAACTGAACGACAAGTTGCTCCGCAAGATTGCAGAATTCGACAACTACCGCAAGCGCACCCTCAAGGAGAAGACTGAACTGATCCTGAACGGCGGAGAGAAGACTATCGTCTCTATCCTACCCGTGATAGATGATATGGAACGCGCACTCAAGAACATGAAGAACGCAGACGATGTGGCTGCCGTTCTGGAGGGCGTGGAGCTTATCTACAAGAAATTCATGGACATCCTGGGCAAGCAGGGCGTAAGCGTCATTGAGACAAAGGATGCCGACTTCAACGTTGACATCCATGAGGCCATTGCTCAGTTGCCCGCTCCTACAGAGGAACTGAAGGGCAAGGTGATGGATTGCACCCTTACCGGCTATAAGCTGAACGACAAGGTAATCCGCCACGCTCAGGTGGTAGTGGGCTTGTAATAAATGGTTAGCGGTTAAGGGTTAGCGGTTAGCGAATGCGAAATCTTAACTCTTAATTCTTAATTCAGGAAGAATTCAACAAAATGGCAGAGAAAAGAGATTATTACGAGGTCTTAGGCGTATCCAAAAACGCCTCTGATGCAGAAATAAAATCCGCATACAAGAAGATGGCCATCAAGTATCACCCCGATAGGAATCCGGGTGATAAGGAGGCTGAAGAGAAATTCAAGGAAGCGGCTGAAGCATACGACGTTCTGCGCGACCCACAGAAACGCCAGAGGTACGACCAGTTCGGATTTGCCGGCATGGGCGGACAAGGCGGTTTCGGCGGAGGAGCCAGCATGAATATGGATGATATCTTCTCGATGTTTGGAGATATCTTCGGCGGCAGAGGTGGATTCGGAGGCTTTGAAGGCTTTAGCGGTTTCGGCGGCTTCGGAGGAGGAGGCAATGCCGGACATAAGACATACAAGGGTGCCGACCTGCGCCTGAAGGTACGTCTGACACTGGAGGAAGTGGCTACGGGCGTCACCAAGAAGTTCAAGGTACGCAAGAACGTTACCTGTACGGCTTGTAACGGTTCTGGTAGTGCCGACGGCAAGAAGGAGACCTGTTCACAATGTAAGGGCAGCGGCGTGGTTTACAAGACCATCAATTCTATGTTCGGACGCATGCAGACACAGACGGTATGCCCCTCTTGTAACGGTACCGGTAGCACCATCAAGAACAAATGTCCCAAGTGTAACGGCGAGGGCGTAGTAAACGGAGAGGAGATTATAGAGGTTGCTATACCTGCAGGCGTTGACGACGGCATGGTGGTAACAGCCAGCGGCAAGGGACATGCAGGAAAGCAGAATGGTGTACCCGGAGACATTCAAGTATTCATTGAGGTTGAACCACATAAGGAGTTGATTCGCAACGGACAGAACCTGGAGTACAACCTACTTTTGGACGTTCCTACAGCTGTTCTGGGCGGCTCAGCAGAAGTGCCTACCATAGACGGCAAGGTGAAGATAAAGATTGAGCCCGGAACACAACCCGGCAAGATCATGCGTCTGCGTGGCAAGGGTCTGCCTGCCGTTTCAGGTTATGGCTACGGCTACGGAGATTTGATTGTGAACATAGGCGTTTACGTTCCCCGCAACCTGAGCAAGGAGGAGAAGGAGATGTTCGAGAAGATGCGCGAGAGCGAGAACATGCGCCCCAAAGCCGATGAGAAAGAGAATTTCTTCAAGAGATTTAAAAAGATGTTTGAATGACATATCAGGAAGCAACAACATACCTGTTTACCGCCGCCCCGTTATTTCAGAATATCGGGGCGGGTGCATATAAGGAAGGGTTAAGCAACACTCATCTGCTGGACGAACACTTCCATCACCCCCATCACAACTACAAGACCATACACGTAGGAGGCACCAACGGCAAGGGCAGCACCAGTCATACGCTGGCAGCCATCCTGCAGTCAGAAGGCTACCGCGTGGGCCTCTATACCAGTCCCCATCTGGTGGATTTCCGCGAGAGAATCCGTGTAAACGGCCAGATGATTCCAGAAGAGAGGGTCATAGAGTTTGTAGAGAAGGAACGTTCGTTCTTTGAACCCCTCCACCCGTCTTTCTTTGAACTGGCAACAGCCCTGGCCTTTCAGTATTTTGCCGAGGAGAAAGTGGATGTAGCCGTTATAGAAGTGGGATTGGGCGGACGATTGGACTGCACCAACATCATACGTCCCGACCTCTCCATCATCACCAACATCAGCTTTGACCACATCCAGTTCCTGGGCGACACCTTGCCCAAGATAGCCTCGGAAAAAGCAGGCATCATCAAGCAAGGCGTTCCTGCCATCATAGGCGAGGCAGGCGAGGAAGATGTAAGAGAAGTCTTCGTGAAGGAAGCAGAGGAAGTTGGCACCAGCTTGGTATTTGCCGAAGTGGAAAAGGAACTGCTTAGCTACAGCTACTCCCCTACCAAGGGATACGTCTATCAGACAAAGACCTACGGCGAGCTTCACGGTCAGCTGAGCGGATTCTGCCAGGAGAAGAACACGCGCACCATACTGGCAGCTGTAAACGAACTCAATAAGATAGGTTATGCCATCAGCACGGCATCCGTAAAGAACGGATTCCAGCACGTTTGTGAACTGACAGGCCTGATGGGAAGATGGCAGACCCTATGCACCGACCCGCTGACCATCTGCGATACCGGCCACAACGTAGGCGGCATGCAATACATCACCCGCCAGCTGGCAGAGACGCCCCATGAGCGCCTACATATTATAATAGGTATGGTGAACGACAAGGATGTCAACACCGTCCTGTCTATGTTGCCCAAGGATGCCCTCTACTACTTTACGCAAGCCTCAGTAAAAAGGGCCATGCCGGCAGAGGAATTCGCACAAATTGCAGGCAAACATAATCTACAGGGAAAGAGTTATGCAAATGTTGGAATGGCATATCGCGCAGCCAAGCAAAATGCAGGGAAAAACGACCTGATTTTCGTTGGCGGCAGTACATTTATAGTGGCTGATATGCTAAATAACATACTTTGATGCATTTTTCATCGTTAATCTGACTTAAATTTCGTTCATTGATTTTGTTTTTTGATAAAAACTTTGTAAGTTTGCATATACATTTATCAAAAATAATCTTCAAGACCAATGGACAAAGAATTAATTTCCGGACTCAAAAGAGAAGACTTTCAGGCTGTTGTTCAGGGTAAGCAGACAGACTTGTACACCTTGACCAACAGCAACGGAATGGAAGTAAGCATAACCAATTATGGCGGTGCTCTTGTGGCCATCATGGTTCCTGACAAGGAAGGCAAGATGGCCAATATTATACAAGGTCATGACAGCATAAAAGGCGTAATGGAAAGCCCAGAGCCTTTCCTGAGTACACTCATTGGCCGCTACGGCAACCGTATCTGCAAAGGTAAGTTCATTATGAACGGCAAGGAATACAACCTGGCTGTTAATAATGGCCCCAACCATCTGCACGGAGGCCCTACCGGTTTCCATGCCCGTGTATGGGATGCAGAGCAGATCAATGATAGCGAGTTGGTACTACGCTATGTCTCTGCCTACTACGAGGAGGGTTTCCCCGGCGAGCTGAAAATGGCTGTCAAGTATAGCCTCAGCGAGGACAATGAGCTTATCATTGACTATCGCGGCAACACCAACAAGAAGACCGTAGTGAATATGACAAGCCACGGCTTCTTCTCTCTGGCAGGTATTGCCAACCCCACCCCAGAAGCATTAAACAACGTATTGCAGATTAATGCTGATTTCTATCTCCCTATTGACGAGACAAGTATTCCTACAGGCGAGATCCTGAAGGTTGCAGGCACACCCTTTGATTTCCGCGAGCCACACACCGTAGGCGAACGTATAGCTGCCAATGATGAGCAGATAAAGAACGGCACAGGCTATGACCACTGCTACGTTCTGAACAAGCGCGAGCCGGGTGAACTCTCTTACGCAGTGAAATGCGTAGAGCCTAACAGCGGACGCTGCCTGGAGATGTGGACCACAGAACCCGGTGTTCAGTTCTATAGCAGCAACTGGCACAGCGGCCTGGTTGGTACACACGGTACCGTTTACGGCAAGTACAGCGCTCTCTGTTTCGAGGCACAGCACTTCCCCGACAGTCCTAACCACGCATACTTCCCCAGCTGTATCCTTAAACCCGGAGAAGTATACCAGCAGAAGACTGTCTATAAATTCAGCGTAGAGAAATAAACAAAAAAATCAAATCATTAAAAATAATTTAAACTAAAACAAAAAAATGGCACAAAAATCAAAACAGTGGGCTGCGATTATCATGATGATCGCCCTCTTCGCTATGATTGCATTCGTTACAAACCTCTGCTCACCCATGGCAGTAATTGTACAAAATCAGTTCGGAGCATCTGAGCTTCAGTCACAGATCGGTAATTACGCTAACTTCATCGCATATCTGGTAATGGGTATCCCCAGCGGTATGCTTATCGTTAAGTACGGCTACAAGAAGACTGCCATCATGGCCCTCATCGTAGGTATCATCGGTATGGCTCTGGAGTTGCTCTCTGGTTCTATGGAGAGTATGTGGGTTTACCTTGCAGGTGCCTTCATCAGCGGTTTCTGTATGTGTATGCTTAACTGCGTTGTTAACCCTCTGCTGAACCTTCTTGGCGGTGGTGGTAACACCGGTAACCAGCTGATTCAGATTGGTGGTGCATTCAATTCTTGTGCAGCCGTAGCAGTTTACATCATCCTGGGTGCTCTTATCGGCGAGGTAACAAAGGATACAGCTATCACCGATGCTGCTCCCGCTATGTTCATCGCTCTGGCTATCTTCCTGCTGGCTCTGTTCGTAATGTTCCTCACCAAGATTGAGGAGCCCGCTCAGGAGCCTGTTAAGATGGAGCTCATCAAGGGTGCGCTCAGCTTCCGCCACTTCGCACTCGGTGCTCTGGCTATCTTCCTGTACATGAGCGTTGAGGTAGGTACTCCTACTTATATGATCAAGTACTTGATTACTGACTGTGGTGTTGCTGCCGGTACAGCTTCTCTGATTGCTGCTGTTTACTGGTTTGCCATGTTCATCGGCCGTTCTGTAGGCGGTTCTATCGGTGGTAAGGTTAGTAGCCGTGCAATGGTTGCCACAACAGCAGCTGCTGCCGTAGCTCTGATTGCATTCGGTATGTTCGCTCCCGAGACAATGACAGCAAACGTTCCCGGTGTTGACTGGGCTAATCTGAACGTAATATGGACAGAGGTTCCTGTTGGCGTAGCTGCATTCATCTGTGTAGGTCTCTGCACATCTGTAATGTGGGGCGGTATCTTCAACATGGCTGTAGAGGGCCTTGGCAAGTACACCGCTGCTGCTTCAGGTATCTTCATGACAATGGTATTCGGTTGCGCTGTAATGGTTGCAGTTCAGGCATGGGTTGTTGACCTTACCGGCAGCTATCTGACAAGTTACTTTGTACCCCTGGCATGTGCAGCTTATATCCTGTTCTATGCCCTGATTGGTTCAAAAGTCAGCAAAAGTGCTGAATAATAGATTTTTTAACCTAATTAAAGACAAACGACATGAGATTAACAATTGATGATGTAAGAAGCCGTTTCATCAAGCATTTCGATGGAACAACAGGCTCAGTATATGCTTCTCCCGGACGTATAAACCTGATTGGTGAGCACACCGACTATAACAACGGTTTCGTATTCCCCGGTGCTGTTGAGCAGGGTATCATTGCAGAGATTAAGCCTAACGGCACCCGTAATGTACGCGCCTACTCTATCGACCTGAAAGACTATACTGAGTTCTCTCTCGACGATGAGAAGGGACCTAAGGCTTCATGGGCTCGCTATATCTATGGTGTATGCCGAGAGATGATGGCTCTGGGCGTTCCCGTTGGCGGTTTCAATACTGCTTTCGCAGGTGATGTTCCCCTGGGTGCAGGTATGTCTTCAAGCGCTGCTTTGGAGAGCACATACGCCTTCGCATTGAACGATATCTGGGGCGAGAACAAGATTGAGAAGATGGAACTTGCTAAGGTAGGCCAACGTACAGAACATAAGTACGTAGGCGTTAACTGCGGTATCATGGACCAGGCAATCAGCGTTCTGGGTAAGAAGGGCTCATTGCTCCGCCTGGACTGCCGTAGCGGCGAATATGAATACTTCCCATGGAATCCCAAGGGTTACCAGCTCATCCTTGTCAACAGCTGCGTTAAGCACGAGCTGAAGGGTTCTCCCTACAACGAGCGTCGTATGCAATGCGAGCATGTAGCGGAGGTTATCAGCAAGACTCATCCCGAGGTGAAGAGCCTGCGTGATGCTAACTACGACATGCTAGAAGAGGTTAAGAGCCAGATTACAGAAGACGAGTACAAGCGTGCACGCTACGTCATTGGCGAGGTTGTTCGCGTACTGACCGTCTGCGACGCCTTGCAGAAGGACGACTACGAGACCGTTGGCAAAATGATGTACGAGACACACTACGGCCTGAGCAAGGAGTATGAGGTAAGCTGCGAAGAGCTTGACTTCCTGAACGAGATTGCTAAGGAAGAGGGCGTAACCGGTTCACGTATCATGGGCGGCGGTTTCGGCGGCTGTACCATTAACCTGGTGGCTGATGAACTTGCTCCCAACTTCAAGAAAGCAGTTGTTGAGAAGTTCGAGAAGAAGTATGGCAAGAAGCCTATCGTCATCGACGTTGTCATTGGCGACGGCTCACGTAAGCTCTGCTAATCTCTCTAATTAACAAAATAAGGACTCCCCGCTGCGGACACTTGCTCCACAGCGGGGATTTATTATATCATCGAATTTGCAACGAATAATGATACGGTAGCTATCCCAAACAGAGGGCTGAAATAATATTTGAAAGTATTATCAAATAAAGCATTGAAGATAGTTGAAAATCTGCACAGAATTTCATAATTTTGCAGACAGAAAAAACAGATAAATAAAAGATATCACAATGAATAGTATTCAAACAATGAATCGTGCAGCCGACAACATACGTATCTTGGCTGCTGCGATGGTGGAAAAAGCAAAGAGCGGACACCCCGGTGGTGCAATGGGCGGTGCAGACTTCATCAACGTATTATATAGCGAATATCTGCAGTTCGACCCTAAGAACCCCACTTGGATGGGACGCGACCGTTTCTTCCTGGATCCCGGACACATGTCACCCATGCTTTATGCTGAGCTGACACTTATTGGCAAATACACAATGGAGGAGGTGATGCAACTACGTCAATGGGGCTCCCCTACTCCCGGACATCCCGAAGTTTGCTATGAGCGTGGTATCGAAAACAGTTCTGGTCCTCTGGGACAAGGACACACCTATGCCGTTGGCGCTGCAATAGCAGCAAAGTTCCTGGCAGCAAAGACAGGGAACCCAACCTTCGAGAAAGAAACCATCTATGCATATATCAGCGACGGTGGCATTCAGGAGGAGATTAGCATGGGAGCTGCACGAATTGCAGGCACCCTGGCACTTGATAACCTTATCATGTTCTACGACTCAAATAACATTCAGCTGTCAACAGAGACGAACGTAGTAATGAACGAGGACACCGCAGCCAAATATCGTGCATTGCAGTGGGAGGTTATCGAAATCGACGGAAACAACGTAGAGCAAATACGTTCTGCCATAGAGAAGGCAAAGAATGTAAAAGGCAAACCTACCCTCATTATTGGTAAATGCGTAATGGGCAAGGGTGCCAAGAAGGCTGACGGAACAAGCTACGAGCACAGTTGCAGTACTCACGGCGCACCTTTAGGCGGCGATGCTTACCGTAACACTATCAAGAATCTGGGAGGAGACCCAGACGATCCATTCGTAATATGGCCTGAAGTACAGGAGATATACAATGCCCGTATGAAGGAACTGGAAGGTATTGTTGCTAAACGTCACCAGGAGGAAGCTAACTGGGCAGAGAAGAATATCGAGAAGGCTAATCAACTGAAGGACTGGTTTGCCAATAAGATTCCCGCTATCGACTGGGACAGCATCCAGCAAAAGCCCAACGATGCTACACGTAACGCATCCAGCGCCTGTCTGAGTCTGTTGGCTAAGCAGGTACCCAATATGATTGTTTCATCTGCAGACCTCTGCAATTCAGACAAGACTGACGGATTCATCAAGGGAGGTGCCAGCGACATCACAAAAGAAAACTACGGAGGTGGTTTCCTGCAGGCTGGTGTAGCCGAGCTGACAATGGCATGCTGCTGTATTGGTATGGCCCTTCATGGCGGAGTAGTTGCTGCATGCGGAACATTCTTTGTATTCAGCGATTACATGAAGCCTGCCATCCGTATGGCTGCACTCATGGAACTGCCAGTCAAGTTCATCTGGACTCACGACGCATTCCGCGTAGGCGAGGACGGACCTACTCACGAACCCGTAGAACAAGAGGCACAGATTCGTCTCATGGAGAAACTGAAGAATCATAGCGGTCGTAACTCTATGCTTGTCCTTCGTCCTGCAGATACAAATGCTACTACAGTATGCTGGAAACTGGCTATGGAGAATACAAAGACTCCTTCTGCTCTTATTCTCAGCCGTCAGACTATAGAAAATCTTCCCGAAGGAACACCATATGAGAATGCAAAGTTCGGCGCATACATTACGGCAGAAAGCGACGATACATTCGATGTGGTTCTAGTTGGTAACGGTTCAGAGGTAAGTACTCTTGTTGCAGGTGCACGCCTACTTCGCAAAGACGGAATAAAGGTACGAATCGTAAGCGCTCCAAGCGAAGGACTCTTCCGCGAGCAGACTCCGGAATATCAGAATGAGATAATCCCCGCAGGAAGCAAGGTATTCGGTCTTACAGCTGGATTGCCCGTCAACTTACAGGGCTTCTTAATTGGCGCTCACCCCAGTAGCCGTATATGGGGCCTCGAGAGCTTTGGTTTCTCTGCTCCCTACAAGGTTCTTGACCAGAAACTTGGATTCAATGCAGAGAACGTCTACAATCAGGTAAAAGAATTACTTCAGGCATAATCGAATATGAAAATAGGACTTGCCAGTGACCACGCTGGATTCGCTCTTAAAGAGCATGTGAAAGAATACCTGACATCCAAAGGTATGGAGTTTGAGGATTTCGGCACATATAGCGAGGAAAGTTGCGACTATCCCGATTTCGGACACGCATTAGGTTCTGCTATCGATGCAGGAACAGTATATCCCGGTATAGCTATTTGCGGAAGCGGAGAAGGCATTAGCATGACGCTCAACAAACATAAATCTGTAAGAGCCGGATTATGTTGGATTCCTGAGATTGCACATCTTATCCGTCAGCATAACGATGCCAATGTCTTGGTTATGCCCGGACGATTCATCAACAATGCCGAAGCCGATGCGATTATGGACGAGTTCTTCGCAACACCCTTTGAAGGAGGACGTCACCAGAAACGCGTTGACAAGATTCCTTGTTAATGGATTAGGAAATATGGATTAGAGATTAGATTATATCTAACATAATATGAAAGGGCTGGAAAATTCCAGCCCTTTCATTATTATAATGAAATAAAGTTTACTTGTCCAGCACACAATACTTCGAACTGTTGCTTTTATACTCAGGAACGATCTCCTTCATAATCTTAACGATATTCATATCGTCAAAGTCCCCCGCAGCCTTAATCAAACGATCCTCGTCGGCACATACAGCACTGTAGTCGTATTCGCGAACAGAGGCTATCATAATCTTGGGATGTATGGTAGGCTTTGTGCTTTCCATATCCGACAACACTTCTTCGTAAAGCTTCTCACCATCTCTAAGACCTGTGAACTTGATGTCGACATTCTTAGCACCAGATAGTTTAATCATACGCATTGCCAGGTCTGCAATACGTACAGGCTTACCCATATCGAAGACAAATATCTCGCCTCCCTTACCCATTGTACCAGCTTCAAGAACAAGCTTACATGCTTCTGGAATAAGCATGAAGTAACGGATAATATCAGGATGAGTAACCGTTACGGGACCACCCATCTTTATCTGCTCCTTGAAAATGGGAATAACGGAACCATTAGAACCAAGGACATTACCAAAACGTGTTGTCACGAACTGAGTGATAGGCTTCTCCACATCTTCTGCCACAGCAATCGGACAGGTGCCCTCAGCAATAGTCTTGTTCAGAGACTGACAATATATCTCACAGATACGCTTAGAACATCCCATAACGTTGGTGGGGTTCACAGCCTTATCCGTAGAAATCATCACAAACTTCTTGGTGCCATACTTAACAGCCAGGTCGGCTATTACATGCGTACCATATATATTATTACGAACAGCCTGTCCGGGATTATCTTCCATCATAGGCACATGTTTGTATGCAGCTGCGTGGAAAACATAATCAGGACGATGATCGGAGAATATCTTCTCCATATGTTTCTTATCTGTTATACTCGTAACAATGGTAAAGGACTTGATATTGGGGAACTCACGCTCCATTGTCAAACGAACCTCATGCATGGGCGTTTCTGCTTGATCTATCAGCACCATCTCAGACGGGTTATAGATAGCAATTTGTTTTACCATCTCACTTCCTATAGATCCTGCCGCACCTGTAATCAAGATTACCTTTCCTGTAAGTAGCTGTCCTATGGCATCCATGTTAACCTCAATTTTGTTTCGAGGCAGCAAATCCTCTATATCAACCTCCTGCAGATGCTGATGCTGCAAATCCGTCTGGCCATTCCATTCCTCTGCCTGAGGAATCATCATTATCTTGATTTCGTTGGCAATCAAATCATTGATTAGGTCCTCACGAGTACGGAAATGTTCCACTTCCAAAGGACTTACAATCAGAATCTCTGCGCCCTTTTCCTTCATATGTCCTATCACACGAGGACTGTCATGGTGTACAAGAGCACCCATCAGATACTCAGAGTACTTGTATTCATCAGGTGTAACAAAACCAACCACCTTGTACTGCATAGGGTTCTGGTTCTGAATACTCTTTGCCAATCCCACACCACCGGCATGAACACCATAGATGAATACGCGCTTTGTGTATGAATCCATTCTGAAGAAATCATACATAATCTTCACACAGACACGTACGGCAGCCATGAACAGCGTTGCCACAATAAAAAGACCTATGCTCTCAGATAATGTAAAAGGCTCGATGTTAGCCAAATCCGTTTTATCTACAAGAACACATGCCATATATGAGGTGACTGCGGCACAAAGATTGGCTGTCACCAGATGCTGAAGGTCTATGAAAGACGAGAATCTGACAATCCCTGAATATGTATGGAAAAGTCTAAAGAAGACAATATAAAAAGGTATCAGAAACAGCAGCCTATACGTCATGGGCCACATCTCTCCAAGGAAAGACAAACTATCAAGATGCAAGAAATATACTACATATCCTGAGAACAAAACTATAAAACAATCCAACAGTAACAATCCCCAATAAGGCAATGCCTTTTTGGAGAAATACCAGTTAGTAAGGGAAGATAACCATTTCATCTTATTTGCGCATTAACTTAGTTTATGTAGTTGATTTTTAAGGCGTTACCCCCCCCCTGCAGAATCACAAGGGGGAGAGGAAATGGAAACGTATCACTATTCCCACTCTATTGTCGAAGGTGGTTTAGAAGAGATGTCGTAACATACTCTGTTCACGCCCTTTACCTTATTGATGATTTCAGTACTAACCTTAGCCATAAAATCATATGGCAGATGAGCCCAGTCGGCAGTCATTGCATCCGTACTGGTTACAGCACGCAAGGCAACGGGATTCTCGTATGTACGTTCATCACCCATCACACCTACGCTACGAACTTCTGAAAGAAGTATGGTACCTGCCTGCCAGATCTGATCATAGAGACTAACCTCAATCTCACCATTTTCCATGTTCGCAGGAACACCGGCAGCCAAGACACGACGTGCTTCTTCGCCACTCAGCTTAACCTTGTACTCACGAAGACCACGGATATAGATATCATCAGCATCCTGAAGGATACGTACCTTCTCACGTGTGATAGCACCAAGGATACGAACTGCCAAGCCAGGACCAGGGAAGGGATGACGAGTAATCAGATGCTCGGGCATTCCCAACTCGCGTCCTACACGGCGCACCTCATCCTTGAACAACCACTTCAATGGTTCGCAGAGAGAGAGATGCATCTCCTCGGGCAGACCACCTACATTGTGGTGACTCTTAATAACCTTACCTGTGATATTCAGGCTTTCTATACGGTCAGGATAGATAGTTCCCTGTGCCAACCACTTGGCATCAGTAATCTTTCTTGCCTGCTCATTGAAGACCTCAATAAAGTCACGACCGATAATCTTACGCTTCTTCTCAGGCTCTGTTACACCATCAAGGTCAGAGAGGAACTTCTCGCTGGCATCTACGCCAATAACATTCAAGCCCAGACACTCGTAATCACGCATTACATCAGTAAACTCGTTCTTACGAAGCATACCATGATCCACGAAGATACATGTCAACTGACTGCCGATGGCTTTGTTCAGCAAAACAGCACATACGCTGCTGTCAACACCACCTGATAGACCCAGAATGACACGGTCAGTTCCTATCTGCTCACGCAACTCGCGTACTGTTGTTTCGATATAGTTGGCTGCTGACCAGTCCTGTCTGCCTCCACAGACATCCACAACAAAGTTCTTCAGCAACAAGGTTCCTTGAACACTATGGAAAACCTCAGGATGGAACTGAACACCGAATACGGGCTTGCCACCATTGAAAGATGGGATATAATAAGCTGCATTCTTAACCTGTGGGGTGCTGGCTGCAATCTGTGCTCCTGTAGGGATAGCCGTTATGGTATCACCATGTGACATCCAAACCTGGCTATTGTCATCGAAGCCACAGAACAGAGCGCAATCCCTATTGATTGTTGTCAGGTTCTGACGACCATATTCACGACTTCCTGCAGGCTCTACATTACCTCCATTATTATAGGAAATGTATTGAGCACCATAACAGATTCCCAATACAGGAAGCTTACCCATGAACTGGCTTAAATCAACCTTGAAAGCCTCTGGGTCATAAACACTAAAGGGGCTACCAGAAAGGATAACGCCTATTACATCTGGGTCGCCAACCGGAAATTTGTTGTAAGGGAGAATCTCACAGAACGTATCTAATTCACGAAGTCTTCTTGCTATAAGCTGTGTCGTCTGTGAGCCAAAATCAAGAATTATAATCTTCTGTTGCTGCATAAGCGGCTTTGTTTCTTTAATATTCACCTTTGCAAAGGTACGACAAAGATTCTATACATTGTTAAAAAATATGTTTTTTTTCGAAAAAAGACGAACTTTTCTGACTAATTGTAGTTTTAAATTACAAAAATACGTATTTTTGCGATATATAAGACAAACACAACTTTAAAGCATGAATTCAAAACACAAGAACGACAGCATTGTTATTATTCCAACATATAACGAAAAAGAAAACATAGAAGCCATCATTAGGGCTGTAACAAGTCTGGAGAAAGGATTTGACGTACTGGTCATAGACGACGGAAGTCCTGATGGAACAGCCCAGATTGTCAAGAACCTGATGAGTTCTGAATTCCAGGATCGCCTTTACCTAATAGAACGTAGCGGAAAGCTGGGTCTTGGAACTGCATACATTTGCGGATTCAAGTGGGCTATTGAGGAGCAGTACGACTATATCATTGAGATGGATGCCGACTTCAGCCACAACCCTGCAGACCTTCCCCGCCTCTATGCAGCATGCCACGATGACGGCTATGACGTTTCTATAGGCAGCAGATATGTCACTGGAGTGAATGTTGTCAACTGGCCAATAGGGCGTGTACTGATGAGCTACTATGCTTCAGCTTACGTTCGCACCGTCCTGGGTATCTCTCTGAGAGACACAACAGCCGGCTTTGTATGTTACAAGCGTCAGGTACTGGAGGCTATCGACCTCGACAATATCCGCTTCGTGGGATATGCCTTCCAGATTGAGATGAAGTACACCGCTGTCCGTTTGGGATTCAAAGTCAAGGAAGTTCCTGTAATCTTTGTGAATCGCGAATTGGGAACCAGCAAGATGAGCGGCGGTATCTTTGGAGAAGCCCTCTTTGGTGTGATGAAATTAAGAATGGGTAAGGTCAGAAGAAAGGCTTAAATGGATATTCAGATTAAGGATGTTATAATTGTTAACGAAGGAGAAGTATTCCTTGGCTCCGTAATTGTAGAGGATGGAATAATCTCGAAGATAACAAGATCACAAGAAACTCTCAGCGAAAAAGATTGGAAGGAGAAAGCCATTCTCCTCCCTGGCATTATAGACGATCACGTACACATGCGTGACCCAGGTCTTACGCACAAGGCCGACATGGAAACAGAGACCCGTGCAGCAGCTGCAGGAGGTGTCACCACCGTGTTGGATATGCCCAACGTATCACCCCAGACAACCACCTTGGCTCTTCTGGAAGAACGTTACAAGATAGCAGCAGAGAAGTGCCACGTAAACTATGGCTTCTTCCTGGGTGCCACAAACGACAATCTTCAGGAAATCCTTAACGTAGACACCCATTGTGTCCCAGGCGTCAAGCTCTTCATGGGCAGCAGCACAGGCAATATGCTGGTCGATAAAGAAGAGGCACTCAGGAACATCTTCCGTGATTGCCCTACCCTGATTATGACACATTGCGAGGACACCAATCGTATCAACCAGCGCATGGCTGAGTGCAAGTCGTTGTATGGTGACGACCCTGACGTCATTCATCATCCAGAGATACGCGATGCAGAGGCTTGTTACCAAAGCACCGAGTTGGCCGTAAGACTTGCAAAGGAAACAGGAGCACGCCTGCATGTTGCCCATCTGACAACCGCAAGAGAATTGGAACTCTTCTCACCCAACGACAAACAGATAACAGCCGAGGCCTGCGTGGCACACCTTCTCTTCACAAATCAGGATTACCAAAGCCTGGGCACACGCATAAAATGCAACCCTGCCATAAAGACCCCTGCAGACAGACAAGCACTCAGACAGGCTCTTTCTGATGGTCGCATCAAAGTTGTCGGAACAGATCATGCCCCCCATTTGCTTAGCGAGAAGGAAGGCGGATGCTGCAAAGCCATGAGCGGAATGCCTATGGTACAGTTCAGTTTGCCTGCTATGTTAAGCCTTGTAGATGAGGGAATCCTAACAATTGAGCGTATGGTAGAACTGATGTGTCACAATCCGGCAAAGCTCTTTGGCATAGAGAAACGCGGATTCATACGCGAAGGATATCATGCCGACCTCACACTGGTTCGCGTCAACAGCCCCTGGCAAGTCAGCAAGGACATTATACAAAGTCGTTGCGGATGGAGTCCGTTAGAAGGAAGGACCTTCAATTGGAAAGTCTGTCAGACGTACGTCAACGGTCAGCTTGTTTGGGATGGAAGGCAGATTAACTCAAGTATCCTGGGACAAGCCGCAAGGTTTAATTCTTAGATTACCACAAATTCTTCTTTATCACTAAGGAAAAAGATTTTATGCTAAGGCCTGAAGAACTTCTGCAGGGAATCTGCAGAAACACCTCTGCGCTTGGCATAATCCCGTAGCTGATCCTCTCCTACCTTACCTACAGAGAAATGACAGGTTGCAGGGTGCGAGAACATAAAGCCACAAGTGCTGGCATGAGGAATCATAGCTCCGTTCTCTGTCAACTTTATGCCCAGAGAGGGGAAATCCAATAAGTCAGAAAGAATGAAGCAGACACTCTGGTCAGGCAACGAAGGATAACCTATGGCAGGACGTTTCCCCTGGTATTTCTCAGCGAACAGTTCATCCAGAGTAAGATTCTCATTAGGAGCATACCCCCACCATTCACGTCTTGTCTGCTGATGTCCCAACTCTGCCGTTGCCTCCGCCAGACGGTCGGCAATCAAAGCTTCTTCTAACCTGTCGGTTGGAACAGAAGAAGACACCGTGCTGGCAAAAATACCAATCTTATCAGGAATACCAGAAGACAAAGGACGGACGAAATCCGCCAGACAAAGACAGGGCTTCCCCTCCTCAGGATGCTGCTGACGCAGGAAAGGAATACGTTGGCCTGATTCTGCAAGGACAACATCCTCATCCTCTGAGTTAGCCTCCATTAGTCGGACACTGAAAACGGTATAATAGCCAGCCTCATCCCACTGGCGCAGAATCTGCTGAGCCTCGTCATAGAGCTTCATAGCCTGCTCGGCTCGCTGCCTCTCGTCTTCAGGGAAAGCCTGTAGCCAGTTCTGCCTGCATGCCACGCATCCATGCACACTGGCAATACTGCTATAACGGGCAGGAAATCCCCAGGCATGAAAGAAATAAAGCCAGTTAATGTAACTGGCAGCCTCATGAATGGTATAATGACGGGTATATATCATTGGTCAGGATTCTCCACAAAGCCTTGATATTTCTGTGGCAGGGATGCCATAATAGCCTGATAGCTCTCTTCCATAACATCCTTTATCTCGTCCACATCCTGAGGCTTAGGTTGAATAGGTTCATGGATAACAAGTCGCAAGGGATGCCAAGTGAGAAAATTGAAACCCTTCTGACGAGACAAGACATCAAAGGAACCGTCAATGGTTACAGGCGCAACAGGCAGCTGCAACTGATGGGCCATCTGGAAAGCTCCCCTACGGAACTTGCCCATATGACCGGTAAAGGTACGGGCACCTTCTGGGAAAACCACAAGGCTGATGCCACCACGCAACACCTTACGTCCCTGTTCGCATGTAGCATTTATGGCTTTAGGGCCGCTCTTGTCCACCATAACATGTCCGGCTCTCTCACAAGCCTTTCCTATTAAGGGAATATTGCGCAGGGATTTCTTCATCATCCATCTGAAATTCCTTCCTAAGAATCCATATACCAGAAAGATATCATACGCGCCCTGATGATTGCACACAAAGACGTAGGACTGACGCTTGCTCAAATGTTCCCTACCCTCTACCTTGACAGGAAGCAGGCAGACCCAGCACATCAGACGGCTCCATACCATAGGAGGATAGTAGCCAACCCATGAGGGACAGATGGGACTAAACAAGATAACTGTTACTGCGCAAAGAAACGTTGCAATCAAAAGAATGGGAGCTGCTATAAGCAATTGGTAAATCCAATATATGTATTTCATATCAGGAAATCTCTTATCATCCAATTTAATACTGACGTAACTTCTCCATATTACTTTCAGCTACCCTGATGTATTCCTTTACATAAGGATTATTCTTGAAATAAGGGGGTGCCTGAGAGATGATCTCCTCAATCTGCGGATTCATGATAGGATATGGAAAGCTATTTGTCATTATCATAAACACGCCCGGACCCAATACATTATTATAATTGGCACGGATGAAACGTGTTATCAGTTTATCATTTTCTATTTCTAATTCTCGAGCCTGTTCGGCCAATTCTTCACGGATCTGATCCTCATCAATGCCATCCATTATCATCCGCAACTGCTTAGTCGGAAGCTCTGCCATACGGGCATCAATCTGAGATTTCTTCTTAATGAAATTGGAAAGACTGTCATTCAATGGGGTTCCGGTAGCGCTTTGCATATTCTCATCAATATTGACGCTAACGTCACCACTTTCCAGCACAACAGGCATTACGCTACTGTTCTCCAGAAAGACACTTGCCATCATCACGGAATCCATGATTCCACGGAACTTGAACTTTCCGTGAACCACCTTTGAGGAATCTATGGCACACATATCACTATCCTTGAACACCCTCAAATATAGCATTCTGCCCTCCAGTCCCTCCACATTGGATGTACCAGAAACAAGATACTGCTCTGAGCACGAGGCAAAAAAAATAACCCCCAAGATTAAAGAGGAAATCAACTTCTTCATATTATGCCATTCAATCTTTAACACAAAGTTAGGCAAAAACCATGGAATGTGGCGAAATTTTAGTACTTATTAAGACTTTTTTGAATTTTGTAATGCACTGGGGATACGCCAGGCGGTATAAAGCTCCAGCACACATCCTATTGCCAAGGCAACTACCCATTCATTTCTACGTGCAAAACCATACTGAAAAACCTGCATGCTCATGCACATTACCGTGCCGATAAACATCAGGCAGGCAAATAGCTGCTGGCGACGCAGCCTTATAACATTCAGATCATTTCCCTCATATACGGCACGCAGCTGCATCAGGCAGAAAAGCATGGCGCCAATACCATATATATATAAGGAAACCTCAGCACTGAAAATATGAACGGTTACACCCAAAAGCATTAAAACAGCCCCAACACGGAAAAGCAGATTCTCCAGAAAAGTCAGCTCGCGTATCATGAAGTTTATTCTTTTATAGAGCCGGCAACATCCAACTCTGTTTCGTTATCATCCTCAGCGTCTCTTATCACAAAGATATCTTCGCCCGGGCGCTTCATGAAATATCTCTCGCGTGCCATCTTCTCTATTGCTTTGGGATTCTCGTCCATCTCGCGCAGACAGCGGTCAGCTTCCTCATACAGAGCCTTGTACGTCTCTATCTCGTTTCTCAACTGACTCATTCTACTACGGCGGTCAAAACGATGCATAAAACTATTGTCGTCTATAAAGCCCACAATGAGAACTATAAAGAAGAGAACCACCATATATTTATGGCGGCATATAAATAGAAAGACGGAATTTAATCGGCTCATAATGTGTTGGTGCTAATTTTGAGCAAAGGTAGAAAAAAATATGGTCACTTATAACAAGAAGCCACATTTTTTTATTATTTTTGCACAAAACTATTAAACAGAATGGAAGAATATATTGTATCTGCACGAAAATACAGACCACTGAATTTTGATGCAGTAGTCGGACAACGTGCGCTCACCGCAACACTCAAGAATGCCATCGCTACAGGCAAGCTGGCACACGCCTATTTGTTCTGCGGCCCGAGAGGAGTCGGAAAGACCACTTGTGCCCGTATCTTTGCCAAGGCCATTAACTGCCTCTCGCCAAAGGAGGGAGGCGATGCGTGCGGTGAATGTGAAAGCTGCATGGCCTTCGACCAGCAGCGTTCCATGAACATCCATGAGTTGGATGCTGCCAGCAACAACTCTGTAGAGGATATCCGTGAGCTGACAAAGCAGGTACAGATTCCACCACAGATTGGAAAATACAAGGTATTCATCATAGATGAGGTTCACATGCTTAGTGCCTCTGCCTTCAATGCATTCCTGAAGACACTGGAGGAACCGCCTTCGTACGTTATCTTTATTCTTGCCACAACAGAGAAGCACAAGATCCTGCCCACCATTCTGAGCCGTTGCCAGGTTTATGACTTCCAGCGCATGACAACGCAGCTGACCGTTGACCATCTGATGTACGTGGCACAGAAAGAAGGATACACAGCAGAACCTGAAGCCCTAAGCCTGATAGCCGAGAAGGCTGACGGTGGTATGCGCGATGCCTTGAGCATCTTCGACCAGATGGTAAGCTTCACAGGCGGCAACATCACCTACGAGCAGGTTGCCAAGAATCTGAATGTGCTCAGCACAGAATACTACTTCCAACTGGTTGACCACTTCCTGGCAGGCAATGTACAATCCAGCCTGATGTTGCTGAACGAGGTTCTCAACAAGGGCTTCGACGGCGGCAACTTCATCAACGGTCTTGCCTCTCACCTGCGCAACCTGTTGGTAAGCCAGGATGCCGTAACTCTACCCTTGTTGGAGATGAGCGACAAGATGCGCAGTAAATATCAGGAACAGGCGCAGAAATGCAAAGCAAAGTTCCTTTATCAGGCCATCAAGCTCTGTAACGACTGTGACCAGAGCTACCGCACCAGCAGAAACAAGCGCCTACAGGTTGAGATATGCCTCATTCAGGCAGCTCAACTAACAGAAGAAGATGTGCCTGGCGCGGGGCGTTGCCCTGCCAAGATCTTAAAACCCATTTTCAGTAAACAGGCTGCAAAGTCTCAGACAGCAGCCTGTTCTCCTGTTGCTGCAACCAAACCGGCAACAACCCCGAATGTATCTGCCCCTGCACCCTCTGCTCCCAAGGTACCTTCTGTCCCAAAGGCCAAACCTGCGGACAGCAAAGTTATCCTCCGAAAAGTCAGCTTCAAGCACTTTGGCAACAACACTACAGAGGAGGCAGAAGTCAACAAGCAGGAAACCCAGGCAGAGAAGATAGAATTAAAGAAGCCCCTTGAGGAAATCTCCCTGATGGAAAGCTGGCATAAATACGTGAACAGCCTTCCACGCGAACAAATGGCCATAGCACAACGCATCCGAATGCTACAGCCAACCATTAAGGGACCGTCTTCTATTGAGGTGACCGTTAACAATCCACAGATTATTAACGAGCTGAACGACTTAAAGGCAGACATGGAGGCTTTCCTCCGTTCAAATCTTCAGAACAACGAGATAAGCCTTTCCTTCCATCTGTCCGAACAGGAAGCCGTACAACGCAACTATAGCAAGCAGGAGTACCTTCTCGAAATGGAGAAGATGAACCCCACGCTTACCAGTCTTATCAAGGAATTACAATTGGAATTCGACTAAAGGTCGTGATGCAGCAGACGGTACTCTGCCATCTCTGCATATTTGGTTCCAGGACGTCCGTAGTTGGCATACGGGTAGATGCTTATTCCGCCACGCGGAGTAAAGATTCCCGTTACCTCTATGTACTTAGGATCCATCAGCTTTATCAGGTCTTTCATGATCTTGTTTACACAGTCCTCATGGAAATCCCCATGATTCCTGAAGCTGAAGAGGTAAAGCTTTAGACTCTTACTTTCAACCATCTTCATATCAGGCAGATAGCTGATTCTGATTTCTGCAAAATCAGGCTGTCCTGTAATAGGACAAAGGCTGGTAAACTCTGGGCAGTTGAACCGTACCCAATAGTCATTCTCAGGGTGTTTGTTCTGGAAAGACTCCAGCACCTCAGGTGCATAATCGCTTTTATATTCCGTCTTGCGGCCTAATGCCGTCAGACCTTCATTTTCTCTGTTGCTCATATTTCTCTAAACCTTTTCTTCTTAACTGACAGGCAGGACAATGACCGCACCCGTCGCCTTGGATTCCATTGTAACACGTCAGGGTCTTATACCTTATAATATCCATAACCCCTAACTCATCTGACAACTGCCACGTCTGGGCCTTGTCCAACCACATCAAGGGGGTATGAATTCTGAACTGCTCATCCATAGCCAGGTTGAGTGTCACATTCAGGCTCTTGATAAAGCTGTCTCTGCAATCGGGGTATCCGCTGAAATCCGTCTGACTGACGCCTGTCACCAGATCATGGATACCATGCTCACGGGCATATACAGCAGCTATCGAGAGGAAGAACATGTTACGGCCTGGCACGAAGGTCGAGGGAAGGCTATCGGCAGGCTTCTCCTCTTCTATCTGTAATGAGGTATCGGTAAGACTACATCCCGTACTAAGTTTGGATATAAAAGTAACATCCATACAGTCCCATTCCACACCGGCTTCCTTTGCCAGTTCCCTTGCCAAATCCACCTCCTTTACGTGTTTCTGACCATAGATAAAACTCAATGCCACAACACGTTTGAAGTTCTGTTTAGCCCAGTACAGACAGGTAGTGCTATCCTGTCCGCCCGAGAAGACGACCAATGCAGAATCATCTATCATAACTGGAATAAATTTAATGGGTTATACGAAATATCCTCGTCATAAACATCAATTCCTTCACGACGCTTCACCCACTTTACTACTCGAATGGTCAGAGGCAATGCAATGATCTCGTACAGCGTCTTGGTAATAACCTGCAGAATCATCAGCTTTATCAACTCAGGAACAGAAATCATACCGCCAAAGGCAAAGGGGAAGAATATCAGGCTATCTACGCCCTCACCCCAAAGGGTACTGACAACGGCACGTTTCGAGAAATGTCTTCCATCGCTAGTCAGCTTCATTTTGCTCATCACATAAGCGTTTACGAGACTGCCTAACAGGAAAGCCGTAAAAGAGGCGATAGTAATTCTAGGGGTAAGCCCAAAGACGAAATTAAAGTGTTCCTCATGCTCTGCCCAATAGTCGGCAGCAGGCAAAATCACAGCCAATTGTCCCAAGGCAACCACCAGGAAATTCATTAGGAAAGCCATCCAAATAACAAATCTGGCTTTACGATAGCCCCACACCTCCGAGATACAGTCGTTCAAAATGTAAGAGATGGGAAAGCACAACACACCAGCGGTCATGGTGAAACTTCCGAACTGTAAAATCTTTGATTCTAATAGGTTACTTGCAATAAGGCAAGTACAGAACAGTATCCCCATATACATGAAGGATGCTGATACGGTTTTGTTTTGTATCATTTTTCTTGTTTTGTTTTAAAAGAGGTTACCAAGCACTCTTTATGTTAATAATATTCTCTACTTGTCCAAGCCAGTAGAATTCTTTTTGCGGGTGCAAAGGTAGTCAAAATTAAGCAGACCAGCAAGATAATCAGGAGAAAAAAGAAAAGAGAACGCATTACAGCATCCTCTTTTCCTTATTATTATGCTTAGCGGAGAGACAGGGATTCGAACCCTGGGTACCCGTAAGAGTACGCCGCATTTCGAGTGCGGTCCATTCGACCACTCTGGCATCTCTCCTTATCCAAACGCGACCACAAAATTACAGCTTTTACGGAAAACCGCAAAGAAATACAACAGAAAAAATGACTCTTTATCGCCTATATAAAGAACAGACTCGCGCCAAAAACGGCAATAGCGGCTCCTAGAAACTCCTGTAGTGTCACCTTTGTACCGAAGATGAAATAAGAAGGCCAAAGAATAAGAACCGGAGTCAGGGACATTATTGTCTGAGCAACACCGGCATGGGTCAGGTTAACAGCCATCAGGCTGAGGCTAACACCGAAGAAAGGCCCCAACAGGATAGCGCCCATAGCTGCAGCGGAAGCCTTACCGTCCTTCCAGGCTACAGACATAGCAGACACTTTCCTGGAAGATATAAGAACAAGGCCAAAGCCTAGCAGACCCATCACAGCACGAATCATTGTACCGCTGAATGGCATCAATTCAATAGCCGAAGTCTCAGAGATGGGAACGACTGCCGTATAAGCCTGCATACCCGACTTACTCAGCACCAGTCCTGTTCCTTGCCCCATGCCAGCTCCCACAGCCAGCAGAACACCACGGAGAGGCAGTTTAATCCGTCTCTTCCCTGTTTCCGACTTACCCAAAATGGAAATGCATATTCCCGTCAGAGTGATAATCATGCCTAACAAAGCCAACCAAGACATTCTCTCCCCCATCAACACCCATGCTGTAATGGCGGCAAATGGACTGGCCAAGGTCATGAACAACTGCGTATATTTGCTGCCCATTGCCACATAGGCATTAAACAGGCAATAGTCTCCGAATACGAACCCCATAAAACCGCTGGCAAGAAACCAGCCCCATACTTGTGGAGTGGTATAACGTGGAAAAGGCTGTCCGCAGAACACCCATAGCAAAGCACCCAGCAAGACTATGGTTATTATCATTCGCCAAACATTCAGGACTAGTGTGCCCATCCTTTTACTGGCAATCTCAGCAAAGATGGCAGTAAAGGTCCACATAAGGGCCACTACAAGGGATATAAATTCTCCAGACACTTGATCAAAAATTATTAGGTTTAACTTTCGGGAGTTATAGGATGGAGTTAAAGGGGAAGTTATAAGATGGAGTTAAATAGGGAGTTATGCGCTTTGCACAGGGAGTTAAGCCAGCGTTGCTGGCTGGAAGTTAAGCACTTCGTGCTGGACGATAGTTTGACCATTGAACATTATTTAGTGTAGAGTTTAGAGTTTAGAGTTTAGAGTCAGTTGAAAGAGTTGATAGTAGAAAGTTTTGTTCATTGAACATTGAACATTGAACATTGAACATTATTTCGATTCTCAATAACCAATAACCTGTAAACCAACTTTTAACTTCCATGAGCGGAGCGAATTAACTTCCTCTTTAACTCCCTCTTCTATCAGAGACTGTTCAGGAACAGACGGGTAACGGAGAAGCTCTTGTCGGCCATTGTCTGCCAGAAGTTCAGATACTCCTCAAAGTGTGCCTCAGCACCCGGTGTATCGCTGATGATACGGAAGCTGGCAAAGGGAATACCGTACAGGTGGCATACCTGAGCAATGGCTGCCGACTCCATATCTACGGCCAGACCCTCAGGATAGGCAGCCTTGATGACATTCAGCTGCTCACGGTTGGTAATGAACTGGTCGCCAGTACAAATCAGTCCGGGAACTATGCGGACGTCCGACTCCAGCGCCTTGGCGGTCTCTACCATTTCCTTGCTGCTGTCGAAGAAACGGGGCAGTCCCTGTACCTGTCCAGGGTCCACATCGTCGCCGCAAGAGACATCATGGTAACACGTCTGTGTGCTGACCACTACATCCATAACCCTCAGGCAGACATCTATACCGCCTGCCACGCCTGTGCTGACAATACCGTCCGGTTTATAGTGGATAATCATATTGGTAACGCCAGAAGCAGCATTTACCTTACCTATGCCGCATTGCATCAGTATGATTTCCTTATTGCCGAGGGTTCCTTTCAGAAACTCATGCGGTCCTATTTTCTCCGTCTTGGTATCTGTCAGAATAGAAGCAATCTGCTTGTATTCAACGCTCATAGCAGTGAGCACGCCTATTGTTTTTCCCATTTCTGTTTTATTTTGGGCGCAAAATTACTCATTTTTCGTCAGCACGCCAACTTTTGCAACCCATTTGCAACAGATATGGTGTACTTTTGCACCCAGAAAGATAAAAACAGATAAAAAAATGAACATACTATTAGACATTCTGAAAGAAGTATGGGTGCTGACAAATGAGATGTCACCCTACCTGCTACTGGGTTTCCTGCTGGCCGGAATCATGCACGAATTCCTGCCCAGCACCTTGTACACCAACCATTTAGGCAAGAACAACTTCAGGTCGGTCTTCCTGTCCGCCCTCTTCGGTGTCCCCCTGCCCCTCTGTTCCTGCGGCGTCATTCCCACAGCCATGGGCCTGCGCAGGGAAGGTGCCGGCAAGGGAGCCACCGTCTCCTTCCTGATAGCTACCCCTCAGACGGGAGTGGACAGCATCATTGCCACCTACAGTCTGATGGGACTTCCCTTTGCCATCATCCGTCCCATAGCAGCCTTCCTGACTGCCATCCTGGGCGGAACGTTGGTGAACAGACTCTCCCCCAGCCCCTCTCCTGTAGAGCGGGGAACAGATAGTGTTAAGAACTCGCCCCGCCCTACAAGGGAGGGGACCAAGGGGAGGGTCCGTTCTTTACTCTCCTACGCCTTCATCGAGATGATGGAGGATATTGGCAAGTGGCTGGTGATAGGCCTTGTTATTGCCGGCATCATCACGGCTGCCGTGCCCGACTCTTGGTTCACAGCCTTCCAGGGCAACACCTTGTACAGCATACTCTTCGTACTCCTGTTCAGCATCCCCATGTATCTGTGTGCTACAGGCAGTATCCCCATTGCCCTGGCACTGATGATGAAGGGTCTCACCCCTGGCGCAGCTTTGGTACTGCTGATGGCAGGCCCTGCCAGCAACGTTGCCAGCATCCTTATAATAAATAAGGTATTAGGTCGGAAGACTCTGGCCATCTACCTGTTCTCCATTATCACGGGTGCCATTGCCTTTGCCTTGGGCATAGACTATCTGCTGCCCTCCGAGTGGTTCACAGCACCCCTTGCCTACATGCAGGAATGCTGCATGGAGCAGCCCGGATGGTTCAGCATCCTCTGCACCGTTCTCATGCTGTTGCTCTTGGCAAATGCCCTCAGTCCCAAGAAACTCCTGGGCGGTCATCACCACTGCCATTGTCACGACTGCGAAGAGAATGCCCAATGCGAAGCCCCAATTGCCACTTCTCACTTCTCAATTCTTAATTTCAAAATTAAAGGCATGACCTGCCACCACTGTGCTGCCAATGCGCAGAAAGCCATTGCCAGTGTAGAGGGTGTAACCAAGGCCACCGTCTCCTTGAATGAAGGAATGGCCTACGTAGAGGGTGATTTCAATGCAGAAGACATCCGAAAGGCTGTAGAAAGTATAGGATTCGAAATGGAAATGTAGTCAAAACATACATTTCTTTCAGTTTTATTACAAAAATACGCCCATTCCTTTGGCAAAATGAAAGAAGTTACATACCTTTGCATCGCAAAATAAAACAAAAAGGCTTTTTATGGCAAATATTGGTAACTATTTTAACGGCTTTTATTTTTACTTTTACTTTAGCAAACTGAAGTAGAGCGGGTCGTTATATGTGCCAGAAAACAGAACAAAAGAACAAAACAAACTGAAAAAACAATAAGGTCCCGCTCTACAACAGAGCGGGATTTTTTTTAAGGTAAAAGATGAGAAGAATAGCAATACAAGGTATTAAGGGAAGCTTCCACGACATAGCCTCGCACCGTTACTTCGAGGGCGAAGACCTGGAACTGATCTGCTGCGACACCTTCGAGCAGGTTTTCCAGCGCATGAGGGAAGAGAAGGATGTCATAGGCTTGGTGGCCATAGAGAACACCATAGCAGGAAGCCTGCTTCACAACTACGAGCTGCTTCGCGACAGCGGCATGACCATTGTAGGCGAACACAAGCTGCGCATCAGCCATAGCATCATGTGCCTGCCTGATGATGACTGGGATAACCTCACAGAGGTCAACTCACACCCCGTGGCTCTGATGCAGTGCCGTAACTTCCTCTCTCAGCATGAGGATATGAAGATTGTGGAGGTTGCCGATACGGCAGGTGCTGCCGCCAACATCAGCAAGAAGCAGTTGCGCGGACATGCAGCCATCTGTCACAAGGACGCTGCCAAGATCTACGGCATGAAGGTACTGCAGGAAGGTATAGAGACCAACAAGCACAACTTCACCCGCTTCCTGGTTGTCAGCAACCCCGAGAAGGCCCACACCCTGCGCA
>Ga0265298_10001678_pt1 | contig 32546 bp, 37 predicted proteins | sample AusTroGonzalo_MG_3_FD_193486 | JGI IMG/M metagenome (GOLD analysis project Ga0265298, IMG submission 193486) | Bovine rumen microbial communities from tropical cattle in Woodstock, Queensland, Australia - Gonzalo_01 | ecosystem: Host-associated > Mammals > Digestive system > Stomach > Rumen ... | reverse complement strand
AATCAATAATCCGTTGACACTTCCGGCAATTACCGTCGTCTCACGCCACGCTCCGTCGAGCGCATCGTCCAAAAATACGCCAAAATGGCCGGTATCACCAAACATGTTAGTCCACACACCTTGCGCCACTCTTTTGCCACCGACCTTCTCATGAACGGCGCCGACCTTCGCTCGGTTCAGTCATTACTCGGTCACGCCGACGTTTCCACTACCCAAATCTATACCCACGTCACCGACGCGCATCTCAAAGAAATCCACGACAAGTTTCACTCAGAAACGAATTAGACTCATAAAGACGTCCGCAAAAGACATCACGATCACGCATCCCGCCACTAAAAACGGCCCAAAGTGGATACGTTTATCTTTCTGTTTTTTCACGAATGGATACATCACAATCGTACCTAACGCATTCGATATGAATAATGCAATCAGCGCCAACCACGCATTACCCAGCACCAGTCCTACAATTACTCCCAAAATCCAGTCGCCGTTCCCCACCCATTTTCCTTGCGACGCCAAATATAACACCAGATATAATCCCCCGAGCATCGTTACCGCTGCCAGCTCACCCCAAATTCCTTCTAGCGTATGCACGCCATCGGTATATTTTAATACCACCATGATAAACGCCACCACGCAAGAGATGATTAGTGCAAAGTTCGGTAGTTCTCCCCACTTACCGTCATAAATCGCCAAAAACCCTAAGCCCATCAGCAACGCTAGTGTTGCTACGTAACTAATAATTTTTAACGCCGATGGCTCCGCCACCAGACCTTCGATATCTACATTTAGCGACACCAACACAAATGCCGCCCCCATCAGCACTTCCGCTAGGATTTCCGTCGCGCCGATCTTCTTTCCGCAATAACGACACTTCCCTCTTAGAGTTAGCCACGAAATCACTGGGATGTTGTCGTACCATTTTAGCTGTTTCTTACAAGATAAGCATACCGAACGCTTGCCAAGACTTTTCTTGCCATCAAGTTTGTTTTTGAGTCGCCAAGCCTGGCAAGTTAAGAACGAACCCATCGCCGCACCCACCACGAACATTAAGATAAGGAATGCTTCTTTCATACCTTGATTTTATCATAAACGTCTTGAAATTCTTATTCTTTTCGTATATATTAAAATTAAATAGTAATTATTTATTGAAAGGACAATAAATGAAAAAACTCGATATCAAACCTAAAAAAGGCTTCACCATCATCGAAGTCGTGCTCGTACTCGCTATCGCAGCCCTCATCTTCCTTATGGTATTCATCGCTCTTCCTAACCTTCAAGTTTCCCAGCGTGATACTCAGCGCCGTGACGATCTTGCTCGCTTCTCCGCTCAAATCACCCAATATTCTTCTAACAACCGCGGTAAAGTTCCTCACACTGGCACCGCCGATACGACTGCGGCGACTACCGAGTGGACAAAATTCCTCGCAGCTTATCTAAACAACAATGGTGATTCCTTCGTCGATCCAGACGGTGAAGCATACAAAGTTGAATACAAAGGTACATATAATAAAGACGACTACAGCGCACCTACCGAGTTTAAGACACATACGATTTACGTCTACGGCAATGCTAAGTGTGACGGCGAAACTCCAGTAGCCTCTACTGGCGAACGCAAAGTTGCCTTCGTCTACAAGCTTGAAGGCGCAGGTATCTACTGCGGTAATAACTAATCTAGTTACCCACAAAAATCTTCCCCACTCGGGGAAGATTTTTTGATGTCCAGTATACCTAACATGTAATGCTCATGTACATATCTATGCCTTTGGGCGGCATGCATGCATGCATAAATGTACGCATATACATACATATAATATATGTCTACATAATATATATATATATATATATATATTATAGATAGATTACACTGCACTCACTAGCGAGTAAATCGGGAGCAAAGTACCACCCACTACTACGCCAATCAAGCCGGCCATTAACACCATTAGAATTGGCTCAATCAAGGTCGAGATTCCAGCAATCTGTTCATCAAGCTCACTTTCATACACCTGTGCAGCCTTGCCCAGCATCTCGTCAATCTTACCAGATTCCTCACCAATCGAGGCCATCTGATGCACTAGCGGCAGCATATATTCACGCTCCTTCAGCGCTTCCGATAACGGTTTACCACTTTTTAAAATCTCAATCGATTTTAAGAACTCTTCTTCCACCACAGTGTTACTAGTAGATTCCGACGCAATCTGTACCGAATCAATCATTGCTACGCCGGTTGCTAGCATCATCTCTGATGTACGCGCAAAGCGTGACACATAAAGTTTCTGAAATAGCTTGCCAAACAGTGGTGCATGTAGCTTAAAATTATCCATAATCTTTTTTCCATTTGGCGTTTTTGCAAACGACATTGCACCTGCCACTAAGCCACCTACGATCAAGAATACTAGCCACCAGAATTGTCCAAAGAAATTCGTTACTCCTACTAGGAACATCGTTAGGCCTGGCAGTTCCTCACCCATATCGTGATAAAGCTTCTCTACTTCCGGCACCACCATCACCATCATAAAGGCTAACACCGCAATAATCACCACCAAAATAATTGCTGGGTATATCATTGCGCCCTTGATCTTGGACATCATGGCCTCATCTTTTTCTTCCTGATCCGCCAAGCGCTTCAAGGCCACATCTAGCGTACCAGACATTTCACCAGCCGCAATCAATGCAATGTAAATCTTATTAAATACATCTGGATGTTTTTCTATTGCCTCGTGTAGCGACTTACCAGCTTCCACCATTGCCGTAATCTCTTCGATTACTGCTTTCATTCCCTTAGAAGCAGTCTGTTCAGACACGGTACGTAAGCTAGCCGAAAGCGGCAACCCTGCACCGACCAAGGTTGCAAATTGCCTCGTAAACATAATACGGTCTTTCGACTTAATCTTATTCTGCGCCTTAGTAAAGAAGTTCCCTACTTTTTCGTCTTCAATTGAATCCGGGATATAACCTTGTTCCACCAAAAGCTTACCAGCAGTGTGTTCATCTTCTGCCTGAATGCTACCTTTAATTACCTTACCGGTAGCTTTCTCTCTCGCTTTATAGTTGAAACGCTTCATTATCCTCGCACCAACCTATCTAGCTCGTTTACATCTACCGCATATTCTCTAGCACTATCGTAAGTAATCTCGCCAGCTTGTACTAGCTTAGCCAAAGTACGGTCCATCGTCTGCATGCCTACATCTGCACCAGTTTGAATAGCCGTATCTAGTTGGAAGGTCTTGCCTTCACGAATGAGCGCCCTTACTGCTGGGTTTGCTACCATAATTTCAGCCGCACATACGCGCCCGCCACCAATTGCTGGCACGAGCCTCTGTGAACAAATTGCCATCAAAATGTTAGCAAGCTGCGATTTAATCTGTGGCTGCTGATGTGCCGGGAATACGTCAATCATACGGTCGATCGATTGTGCCGCCGAGTTGGTGTGGAGCGTTGCAAACACCAAGTGACCAGTTTCTGCAATTGTAATTGCTGACTGAATCGTCTCCAGGTCGCGCATCTCACCGATTAGCACCACATCCGGATCTTCACGTAGAGCCGATCTCAGTGCAGCCGAGAACGAGAAAGTATCATAATGCACTTCCCTCTGTACTACTACTGAGCGTTTCGACTTATGCGTAAACTCGATTGGATCTTCAATTGTAATAATATGCTTAGATTTTTCAGTATTAATCTTATCAATTAAAGCCGCAAGCGTCGTAGACTTACCAGAACCAGTTGGACCAGTTACTAGCACCAACCCGCGTGGATACTCTGCAAAAGTCTCCACCACCGCCGGCACACCTAAATCGTTAATCGTCTTAATCTGATTTGGAATCAAACGGAATGCTGCCGCCATTTTACCACGCTCAAAGAACGCATTTACACGGAAGCGTGCCAAATCACCAAAGGCGAACGAATAATCAAATTCACGATTCTTGAGTAGTAGTTGTTGCTGATTCTCGTCGAGCGTCGCAAACACAATCTCGCGCACCATCTCTTCATCAAGCACCGGCAAATCACTAATTGGATAAAGCGCGCCGTCCACCCTCAAAATCGGCTGCAAGCCATACTGAATATGCAGATCAGACGCTTTGCGCCTCAAACATTCTTCTAGTAGTGTTTCAATTTTTACTTGCCCATTATTCATAGCTACATTATACCACGAGCATTATGCCAAGTCGGATGCTACGCGGTTTACCTCCTCTATTGTTGTAATTCCGGACAACGATTTAAGCACGCCATCTTCCCTCATCGTTACAGTTCCTTTTTCTTTTGCAAGCTTCATAATTTCATGCGCCGTCGCGTGAGAAATAATCAACTTTTGAATGTCTTCATCCACATCGATCGTTTCATAAAGACCGGCACGGCCTTTGTACCCACCTGGCGTATCTTTCGTATCCATACCTTTTACCAAAGTGTAACCATCCTCATTCTTAATTGGCAAACCTGGATAACCCAAATCCTCGCTTACACTTGCGACATCCTCTTGCTTGGTTGGCAAAAGTCTACCCACGATTTCATTAATTCCAGCCGTTTCTACTTCCGAAGACTTAAACGTTTCGCGTTTTTCCGTCACACGACGCACCAAACGCTGACCAATCACAGTATTAAGCGTAGATGCAAGCAGGAATGGCTCGATGCCCATATCTAGAAGACGTGGCAAAATACCTGCTGCTGAGTTGGTGTGGAGCGTTGAGAACACCAAGTGGCCCGTAAGGGCTGCCTGCACTGCAAGGCCTGCCGTCTCGGAGTCACGAATCTCACCCACCATTACTACGTCCGGGTCCTGACGCAAAATCGAACGTAAGCCCGACGCAAACGTTAGACCGGCATCCACATTTACCTGAATCTGGTTAATACCGTCCATCTTGTACTCAACCGGATCCTCCAGCGTCACAATGTTAATCTCTTCGCTTTTAATCTGCTGAATCAAAGCATAAAGTGTCGTGGACTTACCAGAACCGGTTGGACCAGAAGTTAGGATCATACCGTTTGGTTTCGAAATACCAGATTGTACCATCCTGAGCGCACGTCCAGTCATACCCATTTTATCAATCTTCATTGTAGTACCAGTCTTATCGAGCAAACGAATCACCACTTGCTCACCCCAGTTCACTGGCGAAATCGCAATACGAAGGTCGATTTCTTTGTCATCAACTTGCACCGTAAACTCACCGTCCTGCGGAATACGATGTTCGTCGATCTTAAGGTCGGACAAAATCTTAATCCTAGACACCAAAGCTGGCGCCACTGTCTTAGGCAATTCCATAATCCTACGCAAAACACCATCGATACGGCACCTAATAATCAATTCATTCTCGAGCGGCTCAATATGAATATCCGAAGCCTTCGACTTTGCTGCATAGCTCAAAATCGTCGTTAATGCCTTCGAGATTGGTGAATCCTGCACAATCGTTTTTACATTTTTGCGCTGTTCCTGAACTGCCAATTCTTCGTTCGTCGCCTTTACAGCTTGCTTCACCGACGAAAAATCGCCCTTATACTGTTCCAAAACCTCGCGAATCCCGCGCTCCGACGACATCATCACCTTAACCGGCTTATTCACCAAGTTCGACAAATAGTCCGTCGACTGCACGTTCGTCACATCTAGCATTGCCACCACTAGGGCGCCATTCTTTTCGCCTAGCGGAATTGCCATCACGCGTTCAGATGCTTCCTGCGGCAAAAGTAGCAACGTTTCCTGATCCATGCGGATGTTCTTTAACTCAATATATGGCACGCCAATAATTACTGCTGTTGCATGTGCCACCATCTCCGAGTTAATCAACTTATTTTTCAAAAGTTCATCAATAATCGGACGATTATTCATGTCCGCTTCGTTTTTGATTTTGTTTACCAACTCACCATCGGCCAAACCTTCGGCTACAATTAGCTCAACAATCTTTTCCTGCGCCGTTTTAGTCAGTAAAGCCATTTTCGTCCTCGTCCTCTTCAGAATTTACAAATGACCAATCCTCGAGTTGCGGTTGCTCATTGCTTTCATTACTTTGTTGCTCAGTGGCGCCACAACCATCACCCACACAAACTTCCACGGTTGGGTTTAAAGCCTTCACGTTAAAAACGTTACTATTTGGCGTGTCTACCGAGTCACTAATCGTTTGTTCAATTGTCTTATAAGTTTCGTCCGGAATCGCTGGAATCATAAAAGTAGTCACCATAAACGCTACAATTACACCAACTACAAACGTACCGATTGCTGTCGCTAAGTCAAATTTAGATTCTTTCATTTCTTCTTCCCTTTCTCTACCTGCGGTGTCGCACTTAGCGTCTTCGATACTTCAATTAGTTCACTCTTATCTACATAATAAGCTGCCGCCTGTGCCGTAAACGACAACGTATTGGCACCATTCCATTCTACGGCCGCTTGCTCAATATGGAAGTCACGCACCGAACGCTCTACGTTATCTAGCACGGTATAAACCGTTTCCACATCCGAATTCACGCGAATGCTAATCAAAATACTGTTCAAACCTTTAATTTCTACAGTCGATTTTTCGCCGGACGGAGATAGTGACTCTGGTCTTTGTCCGGACAAGATAAATAATTTATCCAAGCTAGCGAGAAGCGCTTCATCGTTCTTTTGGGCCGGCAAAGCGTCTGCCACTACGCGTAGAGCTGAACAACTCTTAATTAATGTCGTTGCTGCAGTAATTTCCTCCGTCGTCTCGGCCTCATCATAAATCGTATTTAGTTCATCATAAGTGTAGTTCTTATTCGTATTTGGATTAACACAGCTACTTCCGCCATCTACCTCACGTTGTATCGAGTTTAGTGAAGTGTCCGCTGCAAGCTTTTCCAAAATGTTTGACCTAAGCGTATTCGGAACATCCGTCACCTCGGTGCCATTTGGGTCACATTTCCTTAGTTCTTCATCGTTGTAAACTTTTCCTTTTGGTTTTTTACAAATACCAACGTTTTTAATCGTGTCCGAATAGGCCACAATCGCTTCGTCCTTCGCCATAATTACTTGAGCATTAAAGCTAATTCTTTCAATAAAATGCAAAGTAATTGCTAGCGCCGAGCCCGAGATCACACTTGCGCCGAGCACTGCCAAAATCATATTCTGCTGTGCTTTTGAAATCTTTAAACGTTTTCCTTCAGCTGGAGTTTTTTTCTTATTCGCCATTTTATTGACCTCCATTCTTGCACGACACATCATCGTTAGCACAATCCGCTGCGCGTTCCGAGAACATCTTTTGTACCTGCAAGTAAGAATCGGTTACATTGTACTTACCGCTTGGGCCAAAGGCGATTGCATGATGATTATTGAAGTTAAAGATTCCTTTATCAAATGTAATTACCGCACTAAAGCGTAGCACTAACTCACCGCTCGAATCACGACCATTAGAAGATTCTGTGATACGGATACCTTCTTCCCCATCCGGAATTAACATACATTTGGATTCGTCAGTTTTCCAAACTCTTTCATTATTGCTGTTTGTTTCAGCGTAATAACCCAAACAGCTACTTTCAAAATGTGGCACGCCATCAATTGCGCCGTCCATGTCCATATATTCTGCTTCATACCATTCTTCAAAACGTGGCGTGCGCCAAATTTTAACTGCGCGCTGGTTATCGTAAGCTGTGTACTCGTATGCATTGCTCTCTGCGGTAGCTTCACCTTCTTCAACTTCTTCAACTTTCTTTACACAGCCAGGCACGTCCACCATCCAATATGCATATAGTGCACCATTTTCAGTAAAGAACGTTCCGTCTTTATTCGATTCGACCATACAATAGGCTGGAATCGTATCACCATTCTCATCCACGTATTCACCGTAATCGTAAGTCAAGAAGTTCATACTCTTCTTGAAAGCATCAAGCACGTTGTAATCGATCATTGGAGCGGTCTCGGCATTAGCCTGCGCCTCAATCGACATCGTGTTTTTGATCATATCTAGGCGAAGTTCAGAAATTTTAATCGTATCGCCATTGGTCGGTCTTAGAATTGAAATGAAATTGAACAATCTTGATGGTACGGTTTTATTGCTAGCAATTACCGAAAGCTTCGATACCTGATTCTGCAAAGTCATAAAGTCGCTTAAGTCGCGGTATTCATTCACCGTGTCAGACATTGCAGCTAGCGTTTTCTTCTTACTATCAAGTGCCAAGCTTTGTCCGCCCGCGATCGAGCCAAACACTACGGCTATTGCAATAGCTCCTGCCGACACTACGATACAAAGGAAAAAGATGAAGTTACGCAACTTCAAGGCTTTAATCATTTCGCCTTTGATATCCGGAACTAGATTAATCTCGTGCGCCATTAGTCATTCGTCCTTTCTGACAACCCAATTGCCACACCAAAATCACTTGCCACGCTAGACAAGATGTTTTGCTGCTCTGGAGTCACTCTCACATACTGCCACGGATTGCCCCATGCAGTTGGAACGCCAGTCTTAGCCTCGATATATTCCGAAATTAGTGGAATTCTTGCTGCATAGCTCGACAAAATAATCCCGCCAACCTTGATATTGGCATACTTAGTCTGGAAGAAGCGGATTGACTTAGTTAGCTCGGAAACATAGTTATCGAGTGGGCCAGACAAAATCCTAAAGACTTGGCCTTCTACTTTGTCTTGTGCCAAACCGAATTTCAAAATAAACTGTCTTGCTTGTTCTTCTTTTACGTTAAGCGCACCAGCAACTGCCTTTATGAAGCCACTAAAACCACCTGGGATCGAACGCACCAAGCGTGGCTTGTCTTGATACATAATGATAAGGTCGGTTGAACCTTCGCCCATATCCACGATCATCCTGGCATCCGTTACGCCCACTGGATTAAGCGCACGTGCTACTGCCAAAGATTCTGGCTCCATCGCAATAATGTTGAAACCAACGTTCTCGATTATTTCCATCTCGGTCTCAACGTAATCCTTCGCCGTAGAGGAAACTAGTACTTCCGCTTTAGTTGGATCAGTTGGACTAACGCCAAGAAGTACATAATCGGCCTTTGCATCATCAATTGCCATTGGCACATATTTGTCTAGCTCATACGCAAAAGTCTTGCGGAGCTCTTTCTCTGGTAAATTATCAGTCTCAACAATCGAAGTAAAAGTCTTCTGAGTTGGCAACCCTACTGCGATGTTTTTTGTCTTAATGCCAGCCTGGTTGACCGCACCAAGAATCGTTTCTCCAAGTCGCCTCTTGCCCAGCTCACTCATATCTTGAGTAATTGCCGAATTAATTGGCACGTAGGCGTATTTTGAAAGCACAAAAGTACCGTTCTGTGCCGGCAAAAGTTGCAGAATACGAATCGAATTCGTCCCAATATCCAGTGAGAAGAAATCGCCCACTCCATGAAGTAAATTCATACTTCAATTATAAGCATAAAAGCAATCTAAATCAAGATTTTTTGGCAAGTTTTAAGTAGTAAAAACGCTCTTTGTTACCGTTTTTGCCCAGCACTTCATTATCGCGTTTATTCATTATCACAAAGCCATTCATTTTGAGCCAATTCTCAAAATCTTTCACGATTTCACGGCGAATTTTTTCATTTTTTACAACGCCTTTAAATAGTTGTTCCGCCCTAGCTTCAAACTGTGGCTTTAGCATCACTAGAAAATCCGTCTTCCCTACCGCCACCTTCTTCGCCGCCAGCAAAATCTTCTTAAGACTTACAAACGACACATCCGCCAAGATCGTATCAAATATTGCGTCATTAGCAAAATCAAAAAAGTCCGTCTTCTCATGCAGCTCCACTCTCGGGTCAAACCTCAGCGGCGCCTTCATCTGTCTAGTTCCCTTTTCTACCGCTACAACTTTTTTCGCCCCTAATTTCAGCGCTAGCTCAGTAAACCCGCCCGTAGACGAGCCAATGTCTAGCACTGTCTTATTGCGAAAATCGTAATGGAAAGCTCGCACCGCCCCTTCGAGCTTTCCCTCTGCGCGCGAAACAAAATTATTTGCGGCGTTCACGGTAGGCATAAGTCTCCGTATCCACTGAAATAATGTCGCCTTCGTTGATGAATGCAGGAACCTTCACTACTACGCCAGTCTCAAGCGTGGCATCCTTCATTACTGAAGTTGTCGTATCGCCTTTCACTACTGACTCAGTGTAGGTTACCTTAAGCCAAAGATTCTTTGGCAAAACGAGGTTGATTGGATTTCCGTTGTAGAATTGGATTTCCATCTCGTCGCCATCTTTCATGAAATCTTTGGAATCACCCACCATATCGCTACCGAGTTCGTATTGTTCAAAACTCTGTGGATCCATGAAATAATATTTTTCACCATCCGTATAAAGATATTGCACAGTACGAGTCGTTACCTCTGCTGGTTCAATCTTTTCCTGACCTTTAAAGGTCTTTGGAAGCAAAGCACCAGTCATTAGGTTTTTGACTTTTACGTTCACAATCGAGCCACCACGGCCCATTACTTTTTGCGAATACTCCACTACTTTGTATGGTTGACCATCCAAAGTAATTAGAGCATTTTTCTTCAAATCTGTTGGTCCGTACATAGTCCCCCTTAGTTATTCGAAATGAATGGCAATAGTGCTAAATGACGAGCACGCTTAACGGCAGTAGCGAGTTGGCGCTGTTGCTTAGCGGATAGACCAGTTTTCGAAATTGGCTCAATACGGCCATAAACATCGATAAAGCGTTGCAAAGTTTTTACATCACGATAATCGAAATAGAGATCTGGATCATTCTTAATCCTTCTCATGATACTCCTTCGTTTTAAAATTTATATTAACCTCACTTATTAGAACGGAATCTCCGACAAGTCAATTGGCTCATCAGGGATATCATCAGGCACTACTTCTGGCTCTGCCGCAGCGGATGCTTTTGAGCTACCGCCTTCACCACGTTCACCACCACCGATAAAGTTAAAATCTTCGGCAACGATTTCTACACGTGAGCGCTTTTGGCCACTGGTTTTATCGTCCCAGCTGTGTTGATCTAAACGGCCAGATACTAGTACGCCAGAACCTTTTTTACCGTATTGTGCGATAGTTTCACCAAGTTTACCCCAAGCTGAGCAATCGATAAACGAAACACTCTCTTGTTGGTTACCAGAACCATCACGGTAGGTACGGTTGACTGCTACAGTGAAAGAACATACAGTGGCACCACTTGGTGTATTGCGGACCTCTGGGTCTCTAGTTAAATTACCAGTAATAATTGCCTTTGAAAAACCGCGCATAATAAATTATTCTCCTTTAACTTCTTCTTTTTCTTCCTCGTCAGAAGACTTGCGAGCCTTACGGCGCGCTTCCATTTTGAGTTTGCGCTCATCAACGGCTACCAACAAGTAACGGATTACTTCGTCGGTAATGTTGAGCACGCTCGAGATCTTTGCAGGAGAAGCTGCAGGAAGCTCTAGCTCAAAATAGTAATAAACGGCAAAATCTTGACCAGAGATGGAATAAGCTAGACGCTTCTTTCCGTCGTTCTCTTCTTTCACGATTTTTCCGTCATTCGACTCGATCAATTTCTTGACCTTGTCTAGGGCAGGTTCTAGATTCATCTCGAGATCAGGATGAAACAGAACGGTGAGTTCGTAATTTTTCATTACACTCCTTTGGATTAAAGCAAACGCAGACAATTCCCGTTTGCTGAGCTAATATTATGCCTGCATTATAGCACTTCTTCCCTGATTATGCAACCCTTAGCCATAGTTTATCCGCTATTCTAGCCAGCCTCGCGAGTCTCGCCGCTATCCGCTCCACTTCTCGGTTCGACATCCCCTTTTTAAACCACAAATTCACAATCCCCAGCGCCTCGTAATAGTAGAACTCAAAAATTTGCTCAAATATCCGTTTCTCGTACCTATTCCAGGCCAGTTTTACGTGTCTGTGCGACCTCTCCACTAGCTCCCTAAACATCCTGTCGTCCGATCGCTCCATCTTAAGCGTAAAAACGTCCCGATTCTGCCACATAAAAATCAATATTTTCTGCCAAACTCTCTCGATTGTTAGCTCCGCAAAATTAATCTCGTCAAATAATTCCCTCAGTTCCTGGTCTTTCTGTTCGAAAATCTCATCCACCGTCTTATAATGTCTTGAAAATGTCGCACGCGATACGCTCGCATTCCGGTAAATCTTGCTTGGCTTTATCGCCAAGCCATAAGTCCGCTTTCGCACCAACTCAGTCAACGTCTTCAGGATCAGCTTCCTACTTCTTCTGACCCTGGCGTCTTCCTTGTTTAGCACATTTCCCCCTATAGATTGCTCGTAATCTCGTCAAATTCTTCCATTGATGAAATCAGCAGATCGCGCGGTTTGTTCCCATTCGCGGCGCCGATTACACCGATTTCTTCAAACCAAATCGCAAGACCAGACACAAACCCGTGCCCCTTACCAAGATAAGTCTGTAACATTGCCGTCGAGAACTTACCCTTCGACAGAGAAATTTCTACCGCTCTGCGTACCACTGGATCAGTCGGATCATATTTGCGTCCAAGATCACCAAATGCACCACCATCACTTGGGCCCATGCCCTTAATTTGTACTGGCTGCGCCACTACATCTGGGTTATAATCCGGCGGAGCCTGCTCGCGCAAGAAATCCGTCACTTTAGCCACATCCTCATCGGACGCCCAAGCGCCCTGAATACGGCGTGGCTTACCCATCATTTCCGTAGTGAGTAGCAACATATCACCTTTACCAAGCAACTTCTCGGCACCACCTTGGTCTAGCATAATGCGCGAGTCAATCTGTGAACCCACCGCAAAGGCAATCCTACCCGGGATATTTGCTTTAATAAGACCCGTGATCACTTTTACTTCTGGACGCTGGGTGGCGAGCACTAGGTGAATACCTGCGGCACGACCTTTCTGTGCAATCCTTACAATCAAAAGCTCCAAGTCTTTTCCTGCCATCATCATGAGGTCGGCCATCTCATCCACGATAATCACAATATATGGCATCTTGCCACCATGGTGTTGCTGTTCGTTACCGTCTTCGTCTTTAATCGTAGCCGTCTCGCCAGCTTTCGCCATTTTATTATTGTAATCAGTAATATTTTTGACCTTTTCCTCGGCCATCAAAGTATAGCGGCGTTCCATTTCGTTCACTGCCCACTTCATTGCCGACAAAGCCTTATCTACCGACGTAATAATTGGAGACAAAAGATGCGGGATATCATTATATTGTGCCATTTCCACTTGTTTTGGATCTACGATGATTAACTTCATATCGCTTGGTGCATTACGATATAGAAGCGACGTGATCAAAGTGTTCGTCATTACGGACTTACCAGAACCAGTAGTACCTGCAATCAAAAGGTGTGGCATTTTGGCTAGATTTGCCACTACAGCCTTACCGGAAATATCCTTGCCTACAGCAAATACTAGTGGATCATCAGACTTCTTCCATTCTGGACTTTCCAATACGCCGCGCAAACGCACATCCGCCGAACGTGTATTTGGAATTTCTACACCCACCGAACGTGTACCCGGAATCGGCGCCTCAATACGAATCTTATCTACAGCAAGATTCAAGGCTAGCTCTTTATCACGCGCCAAAATCTTTGACAAGTTCACGCCGGCTGGTGGACGCATAGTATACTGCGTCACCCTCGGGCCAACGTTGGCACCTTCCATTTCTACTTCAATACCAAATTCTGCCAAAGTCGTGCGAATCACATAGGCGTTCTGCTGGATATTACCTGCATCGGCTGGCGATTGTTTCTTTTCGAGCAAATCAATTGATGGCATTTTCCAGTTTGGATCCGTCACTGCCACAAGAGCTTTTTCTTCTACTACTGGCGCCGGCGCTTTCATTACATTGGCCTTAATTGGTTTCTGCGCCACTGGAGCAGTTTCCATAGCAACGCCCGAATTAACTTTAATTTCGAGATCGCCAAGTTTCTTATGACCGTCTTTAGCCTCATCTTCCTCGTGTTCAGCTTTTTTGTTATGCTTGACTAAATTTTTTGTTCCTTGGAAGAACGTAAGCGGTGAAAGTTGCAGAATAAATAGTGCTGTAATGAAAATCAATATTATATATATAAATACGGACACGCCGCGGTTCAAAAATTGTTCAGTCACTTGACCTAGCCATTCACCAACTTTGCCGCCATCACCCGCAATCCCTGCGATACCAGAAAGCCACACAATCATCAAAATCGCTGCAACCCATACAGCAGTTGCTACGCGATTATTCTCACTACGGAAAATTTTTACCGCAAGATAAACCAATAGTACTGGCACAAGATACACGGCAAAACCAATTGCAAATCTTAACCACTCATGAACAGTATTCAAAATCGTGCCACCTTGACCAAACCAAGTCACCACGCAAAACACTGCCGTAGCAATCAAAATTAATGCAAAAACTTGTCGCCAAAAACCGCCTGGTAGCTCATGCTCTGGTGCCACCTCTTTGGTGTTTTTACGATTTTTAGCTGGTTTACCTCTCTTTTTAGCCATATCCACATTATAACATTTTTTAAAATAAAAGCTATTTTTCCCTACTTAGCCTCACCGCAATAATAAATGCTGCCAACGTCGAGAAAAATACGCAACTTCCGCCCACAATTATTCCCAGTCTAATCTGCGCCAAACTATTAACTTCTTCTCTTACTTCTACCGCCTGGTCTGTCACTTCACGAATCTCCGGTTTCGGCTCCGCCGTCACTGGCCCAAACGTCAGCACTGGCTCAACGTCCATCGCCAAATAATAATTCGTATAGTCAAACATTAGCCGTGCCACCCTACTAAGCAAACCATTCGCTCCCGACACGCCCTGCGTCAGCACCGACAAATAAAACGGTGTGCTCGTATAAATAATCGCCGTGTCATTATTTGCCCCCTCCCACGAACCATATTTATGCGCCATTTCTATGTCGTCATTGTCATACTTAAAGCATTTATCCGGGCTCGCTTCTTCTAGATAATCCAGCAGTTCCGTATAATCTTCTCGGTTTTCATAAGCTCGCTTCATCACAGCATTAAGATACGCCGTGTTAATACAGTTTTCCGTAAAGAAACATTCGTCATAATCTTGATCATAATAGCTCGAAACTTTCTCGCGAAATGTATACCAACCTAGATAGCTAAACAATTCTTCCGACGCTACGTTGTCTGAATACACTAAACTTTGTCGACGAATATCACCTAGCGTATGCTCACCAATTTTTGTCGCCGGCGAAATCGCCCCCTGGCGCTCCAAATCATAAAAATACATATTAAGCGGCACCTTATAAGTACTCGCCGCCACTCTAAACACATTTTCTGCAAAATTATAAGACAAGCTGCCATCAGACAACTCATAACTCATCGAAAAATTCTCTTCCGAAAGATTATTTTCGACCATAAACTGTTGCATTACTTCTGCAATATTGTGATGCGCAAAATCATAATGCTCACTGTTCTCGGTCGCAAAAACCTTTCCTATTGGTAGCCCACCAATCACAAAGCTAACAAATAGAACACTAAAAATTTTGTTCCTACTAGTCATCGTTACTATTATATAATGGAAATATATACAGAGATTAAAATATGTTCAGCAAACTACTTTTCTTTATTAAACATGCCAGTTTCTCCACTCTACTTGTCATTCTGGTCTCTGCCATAGCCATCATTGGTGGCACTGTAGTTACCGCCATTGTCGTCGCAGACCACTACAAACAACCAGCTGCAACTCCAATCGTAAATGACGACGAGACCTCAACGCAACCAGACGAAGAGCCAGCCGAACCAACCGAAGAATCCAACGAGCCAGCCGAATAGTATGAACAAAGACTAGCTCTAATGGCTGGGGCAAATTAAGCAGGCTTTAATCATCTACAAAGAAGGCATCCTTCAACGACTATACGGGTTCAATCCTGAAAAATAATTGGCCCAAAATGATATAATTAAAGTAGCGAACAAAGGGCTTATTTATGGTACAAAAAATTTGTCAAAGTTGCGCCATGTCGCTAACACCGGAAGATATGTTTGCGACCAAAAAAGATGGTAACAAAAATGGGGAGACGTTTTAATACGGAATAAGGGTTAATATGGGAAGATCTCTTGAATCATTGAGTCGAAGTCACAATATAGATATGGGTAAAGATCCAGAGGGTATTAATGGACGCAACGATAACGCGAATAAGCCAGATACATTCGAAGAACACATGAGAAAACATGGTTCGCTTCTAGATTACATTAAAGATACGTTAGGTGAGGACACTCAGGAAACAACGACAAAAAACGAGGAACACGAGCAAGCTATTAATGAAGCAAGAGATGCGGTCCTTAAAGCATTTAATAAAAAGGACGCAAATGAATCGCTACCTACTGAAACATCAAATGATAGTGTAGAAAACGTTAATCTAGCGAGATACCAATCGATGTGGGAACAAGAAAAATCAAAAGCCGATAGAAGCGGAATCAATCCAGAGACCGGACGTTACGAAAAAGGTCGTGCAACTATACCACCAGAGAATGAAGCAACCGTTGAATATAGAAAAATGCTTATCGAAAAACAGCTCTCAGGTCAACAATTAACTATGTCTGAAAAAATGAACTTCGGACGCGATGGCATTCTGTACGAATGGAATGGATATAAATTAAAGCCAGATTGTTGTTATAGAAAAATAAGCAAAGAGGCTTTAGAACAATACCGTAAGTCAGGTTTTGTAGACAATAATATCGATTTATCAAACCTAACTAGGAAAGATGGCGGCAAAATTAAAGGCAGGATCGATACAGTGGATTGGTTTCTTGGAGCCACAACTCCTCGATACGGCGACATTTTAATCGAAACACCAGCTTCCGAAGAATATTTTATTCCAGTAGAGAGACCTGGCGATAAGGGTAATCTTTTGGCTGATACTGAAGCTCTGCACATGCATTCTTCTGGTATAGTCAACCCAATCCCTATGTCAGAAGTAAAAGTAATTAATGGTGTCGAAAGTATGTCTGATGAAGAACAACGTGAAGCTATTAGGAAAGGTGAGTTAAGCCTATCGGATATATCGAAGACATTTTAGCGCTAATGAGTAAGCAAAACATAGTATGAAATTCGTCCCTTTTACCAGTCAGAACCAAAAATAAGACTCCTTCGGAGTCTTTTTCTGATTCTGGCTGGACCGGCAGGATTCGCATCGAGCGAAGCGAGATCCGAATCCTAATTTTTTAAGTTTTTTGTGAAACAAAAAATGGCTGGACCGGCAGGATTCGAACCTGCGAATGCTGGGACCAAAACCCAGTGCCTTACCGCTTGGCGACGGTCCAACGTCGTGACCATAATTGTACCACAATTCTGTGCCAAAGTAAAACAAAACCTCTAATCTGTTATATAATATAGATGATGAAAATTTTAGGCATCGAATCTAGTTGTGATGAAACCGCCGCTGCCGTCGTCGAAAACGGCACTCATATTTTGAGCAACGTCGTCGTTTCTCAGATTAATATTTTTGCCGAATACGGTGGCGTCATCCCTGAAGTCGCCGCCCGCTCCCATCTTGAAGCCATCATGCCAGTTATTAATAAAGCCCTAAAAGACGCAGACTGTACCTGGAACGATATCGATGCTATTGCTGTCACTCACGCCCCTGGCCTTCTTGGTTCTCTATTAATCGGCACCCTCACCGCCCGCACCCTTGCAATCTTGCATAACAAGCCCCTCTACGCCACCCATCATTTAAAGTCTCACATCTATGCTAACTGGCTAGACGAAGAAAAAGATATTCCTTTTCCTATCCTTGCCATGGTTATCTCTGGTGGTCACACTCAGATTCTCTCTATGAAAAAACACAACGATTTCAAAATTATCGGCACCACTACCGACGACGCCATCGGTGAATGTTTTGATAAAGTCGCCAAAATCCTCGGTCTTCCCTACCCTGGCGGCCCAGCCATCGCCAAGGCTGCTAAAAAAGGCAACAAAAATAAATATAAGTTTCCTCATCCAAAGACCGAACAACCTCTCGATTTTTCCTTCTCTGGGCTCAAGACTGCCGTTCTAAGGGCCGTCCAAAAAGATTGCGGTCTCCCTATCAGCCATCCGTCACATGACCTAAAAAATCACCTCACAGAGGCCCAAGTTAACGATTTTGCGGCCAGTTTCCAAAAAACCGCGATTGATATCTTGCTCGAAAAACTCCAAGCCGCCACCGAGCTCTATCCTGCAAATTCCATCCTTTTCGCCGGTGGCGTCTCTGCCAATCAGGAGCTGAGGAAAAATACTAACTTTTTCGAAGAGTATAAGCGTAGTGCAGCCGGAGATTCACATAGTGAATCCCCGCGCGTAACGCTCGAGAAAAAGTTAGTATTTTTCCCTGATCCAAAATTCTCCGGTGACAACGGCGCCATGGTCGCTGCCGCCGCTTATTTTGAGATCCAAGACGGCAAACAGCCTACCGACCCCTATAAACTTAACATTTACCCACGCATCGAAATCAACTAGGTTATAATAACTTTATGTATAACTTTCTTCAGTCAAAACAATGGCAAAAATTGCAAGATGACCTTGGTGAGACTAGTCATTACGAAAAAACACCCCTCTACACCTATCTAGCCATCGAAAAATCCACTCCTTTTGGCAAGTATCTCTATCTACCGTATGGCCCAGTTACCGATTCCGAAAAAGGCTTAAAGGAAGCCGTATCAGCCTTAAAGAGCCTAGCCAAAAGCATAAACGCTATCTTTATCAGGATTGAGCCTCAAGACCTTCAGAATGCCCAAATTTTAGCAAATAAGGCCAATTTTAGCGGGCTCACCATCAAGAAATCCCAGAATTTAAATCCTGCCGAGACTTGGGTTCTCGACCTCACCGGCTCAGACGAAGAGCTAAAATCCAAACTTCCTTCCCGCCTTTTCCGTTATTATCGCGCTATGGGCAAAAATGGCTTTACTATCGAAACTTCTAAAGATCCAAAAGATATCCGCCATCTCTTAAATCTTCAGCAAAAGCTCGCCAAAAAGAAAAAAATCGGCACTTTTTCCGAAAAATATCTTAAGACTCAACTTGCCCAAGATTTTGCCACTCTCTATCTAGTCAAAACTGATCAAAAAGTTGTTGCTGCTGGTCTCGTTTTCGACGATGATACCACTCGCTATAATCTTCAGGGCGCCCAAGATGAAGCCTACCGCAAATTCCATGCCACCGGCATGCTAACTATCCAACTCATCCTCGATGCCAAAGCTAAAAATCTTCAAAAATTCGATTTCTGGGGCATCGCACCGGAAGGCGCTTCCAAAAACCACCCTTGGGCCGGCTTCACCGCTTTTAAAAAGACTTTCGCTGGCCATGAAGTCGACTACTGCGGCGATTACGATCTTATCCTAAGCCGCACCAAATACGCGGCCTATCAAATCTTCCGCCGTATCAATCGTCTTATCCGCAAAATCAAATAATTAGTGGCGCACTAATCTCTTAGCTTTTCGCATCGTCGTAAGTAGTGCTTTTTTGGAAGGATTTAGGGTCAGCTCATATTCACCAATCAACTCTACGACTTTACCCGAAAAACCTCTCTTAAACTCATATACACCGTTTGGGTGCTCATTAATATTGGCCGTAATTCCATAAAAATTGTAGCGTTTAAACCCACCGTGCAGCGCCTTTTTGATCATTTCCCACTGCAACACATATTGCCCGTCTAGCTTAATAAATTTATCCGCATTTCCACCTGCATAATGCATAATTTCTGGCTGCAAGAAGAAAAACATGCCGCTAGATAGTACAATTTCATCCTCAGTTATGTCACCGAGAATCTCTTTAGTCTTTGCGATACGCGTTTCAATAGACTTTAGTGCATCCTCGTGGTCGCGTTTAGCACGAATCGTCTCTGGTTTTTCCGCCTCGATGCGTGCTTTTTCCGCCTCTAGTCTAGCCATGCATTCTTTCGGTTTAATCACTGCCGAAACAAACTGCGCTTCCCCATTTTTGCAGAACAAATCATACATTTTTTCGTAATAAGCTAAGTCCCTAGCCTTAAATTCCTTGCGTTCTGCTGTCTGTGTCAAAATATCATGAAATTCTTTTAGCTCATCTCTTTTCAGCTCGCGAATCTCTACGCCCAAGGCCTCCGCCTGTTTTAGGCGCCTTCTCGTATTTGGTTTCATCGCCGCAAGTAGCTCTTCCTCGGTCTTTCCTTCTGTTTCTAGCACAAATTCCCAAGTAATCTCCGAAATCCCCTCCACATATTTGCGCTGTTTAAAGCCTAGCTTTTTGAGGTTTTCGATAATTTCAAAATTATTGTAGCCACCCTTAACTTCATTTCCGTCAATATCACGCTCTACGCGTTCAATATTTGGATCCATCCTAAATGAAACTCCCCCGTTTTTAATCAGTTCCGCTTTTAAGTGATCGATAAAAAACTTCACCAGCGCAAAATCGTTATAATCAACCAAAACTCCCCTTGGCGCACGAAATTCATACATACCAAACGGGCGTTTTTCGCCACGCACAATTGCCGCCGCCACTAGTTTACCGTCTTCTTTTACACCATAACAAGTCGCCTTAAAATCGTCTCGAAGATGCGCAATTTCTGGCGAAGACAAAAAGCTTCGCTGTTCCGTTTTTGCCCAAAAATCACGGTACTCTTTCTCTGTAATTTTGCCAAATTCTCGTTTAGACATGCAGGACTTTCCTCGCCACTCTTCCAATTCGGTATTTCACCTTGTTGCCAAAATATTTGCTTGGATTTAGTACCTTCGAAAATTCCCCCACATACTCCTCTACAAAAATCCCAAATCCAGCCTTAAAGTTTAATAGATGATTCTTTTCGCTAAAATCCCCATCCACCCCATAGAAGTTCAATCGCTTAAGTTTCTTATTGATACATTCTTCCATCATCCAGCCATTAATCGCCGTAGCACCGTTCAACCTCTTAAACTCATCAACCGTACCGAGCAAAAACAGCACCAATTCACCGTTTGTCTCCATACAAAGCGCGCTAGCTGTTAATTCCCCGCCATCCCTAGTCCTAGCTTCTACGAACTTTGCCTTCTCACCAAAAATATCCCAAATATCTTCGAAATACTCCAGCTTGCGCGTAGACATACCATTTTTGCGATTACTGTCTTCTAATGCTCTGCGCCAATCTTTTAGACCTTTCTTATCCTCAACGAATTTTATTTCTAGATCTGCATTGGTCTTTTTAAGATAGCGACGTTTTGTGCTATGTACCGAAGCGTAGGCCTCATCTACCGTATGAAGTCCACTCATATCTTTCACGGCCATCCAACGATTCGCTTTTGGTTGAGCCGCAATCGTCTCGCCACCATACTTAAAGCCTTTTTCTTCAAATAACGCAAACAACTTCGTAAGATCGAATTCTTTTTGTTTTTCGCCGGCCGCATCGCGCACGGTTTTTATCACCGGTGGATAGATCTCTAATTCGGCAAATTTATGTTTTTTGCAGAAATCAATTATGCCGTCAATAAAGCATTCTACAAGTTTCAGATCATTCCAATCCATTACTGGCCCGAGCTGCACCCAAACTTCCCCGTTTCGAGCCACCGCCAAACCTGCCGCTAATACCTTGTCGCCGTCTTTCACGCCCAAAAGAAAGCTCGAAAAACCCATTTTTTCACGCAATTTGCCCCGTTCTACGGATTGAAAGAAGTTTCCGTACCGATTCTTAGCTTCAAAATCGGCAAATTCCGCCGGCTCAAGTTCACAAAAATTCATGTCTATAGTTTACTCTTTTTATCGTATTTATTCAAATCAAACAGCGGTGTTTTGTCGGCGTCAATAATCGCTTGCGCCTTCTTTAAAAGCTTCTCAAGTCCCCGCTCCGAATTGGCTGAGCCCACATGCACCGTGCGCACCACTTTTCCCTGCTCTTTATAGCAAACCTGCACGCCAGTTGCATCTGATCCAGTCTTAAATTTACGAATAAAAGCCATATCCACATTTTACCATAATTCCCTTTTCAAAAACTTTTACTGGAGCAAAAGGGTTTTCGCGAAGCGAAAACCCAAGGGGTAAAATACCTTTTCTGGAGCCAATGGATTTTTTGCGAAGCAAAAAATCCAAGGGGTATATTACCTTTTTCGACCCTCCAAAAAAGCCATTTTTCAACAGCAATTCCCCATTTTTATCCACATTTAGCATAATCTTTTACTAGTCATTCCTCTTATACTTAGCAACCACTTGACTTAGCATCCCGCATCCACTACAATCAAAACTAACCATGATCGCAATCGCGACATTGGGAGAAACGAAAAAACACCAAAACGGTTATGCTATGCAATAAAACCTTAAGCGTGTCAACGTTTATAAAGCATAACCAAAAAAATGGCAACAAAAATCACGTGTGTAAAATAACGTGAATAGTTTTGGTTACCAGGGAAGAACAAATAAAAACCCGTGAAAAGAGCATAAAAAAAGGCCGCAAATTTCGCGGCCTTTATTTTTTTCGGCGATAAGTGCCCCCTTACTTTAGAGCTTTGAAAACCAGACATGTCACGGCGGGATCGTCATATCTGACCGTTATATAACTAGGGTGAGAATCATCCATCTCCCCTGCATAAATCGTATCGAATGTTTCTTCAATCAATCGAATGCATTCTTCTCGGTCATACGGACGAAGCACTAATGTGTCTCCGTCAAACTTCGGATCTACGTGACATTGTGATAAAGCGTGCATATATCCCTCGAACGCCTCTTCGTCGATGGAATCCATTACACTATCTGTTGTTGCATACGCATACATTAAAACACACCCTCCTTAATAAAATTTCCTTCTCTGTAACGTAGTAACTATAAATACCACCCTCAAAAGCACCATCTCCTTTTCTTAAATTTCTTTCCGGTCGTCTTACTTTTCCGGAACTGAGAATTAAATTATAACATAAAAATTACATATAATCCAGTCTTTTATTAACCGCCCCCATGCTACTACAATAAGCTCATATGGCAAAGTTATATTTCAGATACGGTGCAATGGGATGTGGCAAAACCATGCAGCTTCTCCAGGTCGCCTTCAACTACGAAGAGCGGGGAATGAAGGTTTGCGTCATCAAGCCAGCCACCGACACCAAAAACGGCAAAAAACTCTTAACTCGCATCGGTCCAGAAAGGGAAACAGACTTCTGTTTCGATCGCGAAATTGATATCTTCAAAACTGTCGAAAAGGATTACAAGGACGTCGCCTGCGTCCTCGTCGATGAAGCTCAGTTCTTAACCAAAGCTCAAGCCGATCAGCTTATGCAAATCACAATTAGGCTAGACATACCTGTCATGGCTTACGGCCTCCGCCTTAACTTCCGCCAAGAAGACGGCGGCTTCGAAGGCGCCACTCGCCTCCTTCAGCTTGCCCACGACATCGAAGAGATTAAGACTATCTGCGAATGCGGCCACAAAGCCACCTTGAACTGCAGATTTCTAAATGGTCAGCTCGTCACCGAAGGCCCAGACGTTCTAATCGACGATGGCACTTCTGATATCAAGTACCGCGCTCTCTGCCCAGCCTGCTTCGAAAAATACAAAAGCAAAGCCTCTAAATAGGCAAGCTTAAAAATATTCCCTTTAACGAACCCAGTTAATTTTTACTAACATTTCTTCAGCCGTAACGAGTAACCTGCGATCGAGTTACGGCTCGAACGAAATGTTGTGAAAATTAACGTGGCGTGAGTTAATTAGGAATATTTTTTATAGTTTATCTATTTAATAACTTCCAACTCTTGTTTGAGTCTTTCAACGAGTGCCGTCTTCTCGGCAATACCATCACGCGTCTCTTTTACTAGCTCTGCTGGTGCTTTATCTACGTAGCGTGGGTTCATCATACGAGCGTTCAATGCATCAAGTTCGCGTCCTACCGCCAAAATTCTCTCCGTTAGAGCTTCGCGATACTTTGCTACGGTTTCTTCAGTCACATCTAGATATAGCTCGTGATTAGCTAGAGCCAAACGAATTCCGCGTGGAGCGCCATCGCAAGGTACAACCGCTGTTACACCCGTCATTTTAACGAGCAGGGCCACGTTGTCCTCCACAAGCGCATCCTGGCCATATAGTAATGGCCATTTTTTGCCACCTGGAATCGCTTGTAAGGTGCTTCTCACTTCCGCCACGATATCCATAAGTTTTTCGAACGAAGTGGCCGAAATTGGGTCAAATTTGAGCTCAGACGGCCATTTCTGATTAATGATCATGCCATCGGTCCATGACAAGTTCTGCCAAATCGCTTCCGTCACAAACGGTGCAAATGGATGGAGCATCACTAGGATATCTTCAAGCGTACGTTTCAAAAGGGAAACGTTGCGATAAATCTTCTGACTCTCAATAAACCAGTCTGCATATTTGTCCCAAATCGTCGCATAAAGCGTCTCCACCGCTTCAGCAAAGCGATATTCAGCAATCATTTTTTCTATCTGTTCACGACATTCGTTCAGCTCACGGCAAATCCAGTCTTCGCCCATATTCTCAGTCGTATACTCTGCGCCATCGTCGCCTTCCTCGTCCACAATCGACTGGATATAACGAGACACGTTCCAAAGCTTATTGCACAAATTCCTACCAGCCACCACTGAATTTTCAGAGAAGGCCTGATTCATGCCAGCCGAACGTCCACGCAAAATTCCCATCCTGAAGGCATCCGAACCATACTTAGCCGTCATCTCAATTGGGTTAATCACATTACCCTTAGACTTAGACATTTTCTTGCCATGCGGATCCAGCACTAGGCCGTGCAAATACACCTCACGGAATGGCACTTCGCCAGTTACATAAAGCCCCATCATAATCATGCGAGCAATCCAAGCAAACAAAATGTCTGCACCGGTCTCCATTACGTTGAGTGGATAATATGGGCTATGCTTCTCTTCGGTCCAATCAGTACAGACAATCGGCCAGTGCGAAGACGAGAACCACGTATCAAACGTATCTTCATCGCGTACGTACTTTACTCCGCCCACCTCGATCGTCGACAGGTGTGTACGACTGTCAAAAATCCAATCTGGCGCACCCGTAGCCGTCTCGTCGGCTTTCTTAAACATCGGAATCGCAATCCCCCAAGGAATCTGACGCGAAATATTCCAGTCTTTTAAGTTCTTCAGATAGTTAATCAAAACTTTTTGCTTGCTCTCTGGATAGAACTTAATCTCATTATTCTCAAGATGCTTAATTGCCACTGCGGCCAAACGCTTCACGTCAATAAACCACTGCTCTTTGAGCGTTGGTTCAATCACCGTGCCACACTTATAGCAGTGTGCCACCGCGTGCGTAATCGTTTTTTCACCACGTAATAGTCCAGCTTCTTTCAAGTCACGCAAAACTGCCTTGCGACATTCTGCTGTAGTCATACCAGCATAGGCTTCTGGTACATTGATCATGTGGCCATCTTCCGAAATTACTCGGTAGCGTGGCAAATCATGTCTCTCGCCCACCTCAAAATCATCAAAATCATGTGCCGGTGTAATCTTCACTGCGCCAGTACCATATTCCATATCTGCATGTTCATCGGCCACCACTGGAATTTCACGATCAGTCAAAGGTAACTGCACCGAGCGTCCCACTAGGGAAGTATAGCGCGTATCTTCCGGATTCACTGCTACTGCAGCATCGCCAAATAATGTCTCTGGACGTGTGGTCGAAACGATAATTTCTCCACCATCATACGGATAGGCAATGTCCCAAAGATGCCCCTCTTCATCCGTGTGCTCTACTTCAATATCAGCAAATGCCGTTTGATGTTTTGGGCAATAATTCACCAGCTTTTCGCCTCTGTAAATCATGCCGTCTTTCCACATTTTTTCAAATGTCGAATACACGCGCGAAATCACGTTTTCGTCCAAAGTAAACGTCAAATCTTTCCATGAACAAGAAGCGCCTAGCGCACGTAGCTGCAATTCCATATTGCCACGCTGCATCGCCACAAAATCCCACACCCTAGCGTAGAGCTCATCGCGAGAAAACTCAAAGCGCGTGTGGCCATCTTTTTCGAGTGCACGTTCATACACTACCCAAGTCTCAAAACCAGCGTGATCCGCCCCTGGCACATACCAAGTCGATTCACCCTTCAAACGGTGATAGCGAGTCAATGAATCTTCGAGCGCAATCGTCAGACCATGTCCAATATGTAAATTACCATTTGCATTTGGTGGTGGCATCACAATCGAATATGTGCGTGGATCATCGCCGCCCTCAGTGCGGTCGTCCACTCCGTTGCCATCGGCATCTACCGGCACGGTTGGCATCGTCGGTGCAAAATATCCACCCGCCTCCCAAGCTGCGTAAATATCTGGCTCAAAGTCCCCCGGTTCATAACTACTCGCGAATTTCATACCTATATTATACCATAGAAAAAGCCCCGCGCTTAAAGCGCGAGGTCAATGGTTTTTTGGAGTTTTACAACGTTGTTTTCCGGTCTGTGAGGAAATACATAGGCCTCAACCCGAAAACGCGCGTTTTCATATATGGTCGTACCAGTCAGGCAGAAACACTCCCGCCCATACGGTGTTTTAAAATTCCTTTTCACCCTCAGTACCACCATTTCACCGGATTGGTCCTTTAATCTCAGGACCCATTCGTGCTCCTCCTGGTTTTTGCTTAGATTTTTGACGTATTCGTCATTATCATAAGGCAAAAACTCCTTATGATTATTCCTTACGTCATGTACACTATGTAGCAACTGCCACACCCCCTTCCTTTTTAGCAGGCTATCTTCTTATTATACACTATTTTTCGCAAAAAATCAAGGTTATGCTAATTCATCTTGAGCTGCGCTTGCACCTCTTGCATTTCCTCTGGAGTCATCTTCACTTCACGCCCGTAATACCAGGTCTCATCATATGGCTCCAAATGAATATGCGCATGCGGCACATCCGTCCCCACCACCTTCCACAGAGTCCTCTGATGAAACACTTCTTCCATGTGCTTAGCGATTTTCTTCGCCGCCAGCATCAAAGCCACGTATTCGTCCTCTGGCAAATCATAGATTTTGTCCACTTCAATCTTCGGAATCACCAGCGTGTGCCCACGCGTACCAGGGTGAATGTCTAGGAATGCCAGCACTTTTTCATCTTCATAAATTTTATAGCAAGGAATTTCGCCCGCCACAATCTTTGCAAACACACTACTCATTGTTTAGTCCTTTCAATTTCTTAAGCACAAATTTATAAATCACCGCTAATACTGCAGCAAACACTAGTCCACCTAGCGCATCCGTAAACCAGTGCATGCCAGACATCACGCGTCCCGCCGCCACCACGATAATCACTAGTGACATCGCCACGTAAAGCGCAATCCTAGTCTTACGATTTTTCACGTAGCGTGGCAAAGTCTGCATCGCCATCAAGAAAATCGTCGCCACCACCAACGTGTGCGTAGAAGGGAAAGATGGCTCATCCGAAATCGGGCGTGTATTAACCACGATTAGCTTCTCAAAAATCACATAGATTACCGCCATCAAAATCGTGCTCGGAATCATCGCTAGAAGCTCCGCATCCACCTTCTTTAGGCTCTTGCGGCGAATCAGCTGCACTAGCCCAATCCCGACATACGTCATAAAAAATAGCAGCGTCGCAATCAGAAATACATCTGTCACGCTACTTAAAGTTTCATTCTCCCCAAAATGTTGAAAAATTGCCTCGTTCATATCCTCAGTATACAACAAAACGTGTTGGACGAAGGCCTAAAAAGCGACTCGCTAGAGTCGTGGCGGAAGCGAGAGGATTCGAACCTCCGAGAGTCTTGCGACCCCACACGATTTCGAGTCGTGCGCCTTCAACCACTCGGCCACGCTTCCATCTACAATCTTAGCACATTTTTCTACACTTTCTATAAAAATATGTTATAATAAGCAGGTCACCCTCAAGGTGATGATCCTTTAATTTCTAGGTGGATGGTAAAACATCCACATATGCACCCGTAGCTCAGCTGGATAGAGCGTTTGCTTGCGGAGCAAAAGGTCGTAGGTTCGAATCCTGTCGGGTGTACCATAAATCGGAAAAACGAGAGCTTGCTCTCGGTTTTTTGATTTATGTGCACCAGGCTGGATAATTATCCTGTCGGGTGTACGAAGCGAAGCGAAGGCGCCATCCTGTCGGGTGTATATGAAGTCTTTCTTGTTCCTTTATCTATTTTTGTTGTATAATGACTACATGAGCAATACCCCTAATAAGACGAAAGACAAAAACGGTGGTCTGAAAACTTATGCCCAAAGACTCCGAGCCAAGCTCCTCAGCTCTTACTACGGCAAGCCCATCAAAGATATGAAGCTTATCGCCATTACCGGCAGCACCGGCAAATGCACGGTCGCTCACTATATCCACGAAATCCTGAACGCCGCCGGCGAGCAAGTTGCCGTCCTCGCATCTGATCAGCCTTTCAAGACTGCCATGCTTCACAAGTTCCTAAACGACGCTTGGAAAGCTGGCGCTAACTATGTTATCGTCACCACTCCAGCTGATTCTCTCAAGAACAACGTCTTTTACGGATTGCCAGTCTACATTGCAGCCATGACCAACTTCGTCACCGCTTCACTTGCTGATCCTACTCCAAACGAATTTATCGACGACGAAAAAACTCTTTTCGACATGAATCCAGACTACGTCATTCTAAATACCGACGACCTCAATTATGACGCATTCAAAACCTTTACTGGCAAAAAATCCACTATTACTTACGGCCGTTCCGGTACCGACATTCGCGTTCTCAATTCCAAACTCTACAAAAAAGGCAGCGAAGCCACTATCTCACTCGATGGTGAATTCCTAAACGTTGCCAGCTTTGTTTCTGGCGAGCCAGCCGTATCTTACATGGCTTGTGCCGTCGCCATCGCTCACGCTCTTAATATTAACAATAACAAAATCATCGAAGGCATTGCCAACTACGACCCAGACGAGACTCCTACCAAATGATTAATACCCACCTCCTAGTATCGGGCGCCAACTATTTTGCTGACGACTATAAAATTAACCCTTATTACAACGATTCTACTATCGACGTAGAAAAGGCTATGCGCGAGCATGCCGCTATTGTTGAATGCTTCAAAAAAGCCGGCATCAAAATTACTCAGGTTCACCCACCTAAAGATTGCCAAGACGGTGTCTACACTGCCAACTGGGCTATCGTTCACCAGGGCAAAGCCATCATGTCGCGCCTACCTGAAGCCCGCAAAGCCGAAGAGCCTTATGCCAAGCAAGTCTTGCAAGATCTCGGACTTCAAACTATCGATGTTCCAGAAAATTATCTCTTTTCCGGCCAAGGCGACTGCCTTAAATGTGGCAAATATCTTTTTGCTGGCTCCGGCTATCGCTCCGACAGGGAAGCTCAAACTTTCGTCGCTAACACTCTCGGCCTTGAATTAGTCCAGCTCCACACCATCCCGCAATTAAACGCGGACGGCAAACCTCACATTAACCCAGTCACCAACCACGCCGACTCTTTCTTCTATGATCTTGATCTCGCTCTTTCTATAATCTCCGATCATTGTATCGCCTACTGTAAAGACGCGTTTGATGCCGAATCTCAAGCCAAACTCGAAAGCCTCGAAGGTATAGATAAAATCATCGTCAGCCTAGAAGAAGCCACCGAAGGCTTCGCTTGCAACCTCGTCTCCACCGGCGAGACCGTCATCATGAGCAACCGCGCGCCTGAGTTTCAACACGCGCTTGAACAAAAAGGCTTCACTTGCCTCACTCCAGACGTCACCGAACTAAAAAAGGGAGGTGGCTATATCCGCTGCATCTCCCTTGCTTTAGATTAATTCTGTTTTAGATATTTTTTCAAAGCCTTTTTAATTTCATCTGGCTCATAATATGGGTGCTCGCCATCGGCTCGCTCAATCGTTTTCTCATGACCCTTACCAAGGTATAGCACCGTATCACCCTTCTTTGCCATCTTCAAACATTCATAAATTGCCGTTGGACGATCCAAAATCTTAAACAAATCTTTATCGTCTTTTTTACCAGACTTACGTGCTCCTACTGCAATTTGTTCCAAAATTTCCATACCTGGCGTATCACGGTCGTCTTCCTCAGTCAAAACCACAATATCCGCATACTTACCAGCAATTTCACCTTGCGGTTCGCGCTTCGACGGATCTCTACGTCCACCTGCCGAACCAAACATTACAATTAACTTGCCCTTAGTGGCTTTTTTCATATCTGGCAATAACTTTTCAAATGCATCCGGCGTGTGCGCATAGTCAATCATTACTTCAAAATCTTGTCCCATCTTAAAGCTAGTCGTACGACCTTCCACGCCATCTAGTGCAAACAAGCCCTTTTTAATCTCTTCGTTCGAAAGCCCCAGCGCCTCACCCGCACATAATGCCGCAAGGGAATTGTACACATTAAAGATTCCAGGCATCTTCGTTTCAACATTTATATCACCACACGAATATTTTACGCCAGAGACTTCCAGCTTCACCCCTTCAGCTCTCTTGTCTCCCTGTTTTATTCCATAAGTGATATATTTAGCCACATCTTTCTTAAAAAACTCGCAAGACGGATCGTCGGCATTAATCACGCCAAACTTCGCTTTCTTAAACAACATGCGCTTAGCGTCACGGTATCTTTCGAAAGTCTTATGATAGTCGAGGTGTTCATGTGTCACATTAGACATCACTGCCACTTCAATTGGCACGCCCAAAATACGGTGTTGCGCCAATGCGTGCGAGGTTACTTCCAGTACCAAGAATTCCGCTCCAGCATCACGAATCATCTTGATGCGCTTGTTTAGAGTACCCGGATTCACCGTCGTCATATGTTCCATTTGTTCATGCAAATCTTTTTCGTTACCAGACACGCCACCCCAAGCTACGGTCGTCATTAGCCCAGTTTTATGTCCAGCCGCATTGAGCATCTTCCAGATCATAAAACTCGTTGTAGTCTTACCGTTTGTACCGGTCACACCAATAATGCGCATTTTGCGCGTGCGACCAGGAAATCCATAGCGTACGCCCGCAAAGAATGCCTTCATCACGTGATATGGCACTAGCAAACTATCATAAAAAGGTATTTTTTCTAAAAGCTTTTTCATTTTTCCTCCACAAATTAACGATAATGTTTGAGCGATTCAATCGGATTCTTCGTAGCCGCTTTAATAGCTGGATAAATCCCAAATAGTACTCCCACTCCTACCGATACGCCAAAGGTCATCGCCAAAATTTGCCAACTAATATATGGTGCAAACGGCGTAATAATCGACACAAAGAATGCTAACACATACCCTAGTGCCAACCCCAAGAATCCACCCATCACCGACAGAATCAAAGATTCAAACAAGAACTGTACTAGAATATTGCGACCAGAAGCGCCCACTGCCTTGCGGATGCCAATCTCGTGTGTACGCTCCGCTACCGACACCAACATAATGTTCATCACGCCAATACCGCCTACAATCAGCGAAATCCCCGCTACCATCGTCAGCATTCCCGACACAATCGTAAACAATGCACTAGCTGGGTGCTTAATCTTGTCGCCATAAACCACGGTAAAGTTATTCTCGCCAGATTTTTTCTCCACCAAAGCTTTCTCGATATCGGCCGAAGCCTGTTCTAGGCAATCAATATTCGTAGCTTTTACATCAATCTGCTGTACCTGCACCCCGCCAGCCGCCTTAGCTAACGAATCCGCATTTAAGATCACTGCATTATCAAAATCCACATTATTAATATTGATTGCGTCTTCCATCTTCGAAATCACGCCCACCACTACAAAACGCTCACCAAAGATCGTCAATGTCTTGCCTACTGGATTTGTCGTATTGAATAATACTAACGACATCGTATGTCCCACCACTGCCGTATTATTATTGAACTTGCTCGTCACAAACGAACCATAGCGGAAAGTCATTGGCTGAATCTTAATAAAATCTTCGTTCGTGCCTAATACTGTTGCCGATTCAACCGTGTTTTTATCAGACATCACCGTCGCCGTCGTAATCGCCACTGGCGCCGCCGCTTCGATGTTTTCAATCTCTTTAATCGTTGCTACATCTTCTAGCGCTAAGCTGCTCTTCTGGTAAGCATTCGTTGCGGTTAGCTCCTCCAAAATGTTCGTCACCATATCTTTGTGCGAACTTGGCCTCACAATAATCAATTCTTCACCCAACGTCTTCGTCTCCTCAGACACTAGTCGAGTAATGCTGCCAGTCAAAGATAAAATTAAAATAATACTAGCAACACCCACGGCAATCCCAAGACATGTCAAAAACGAGCGCGTGCGGTTTTCTTTGATTGACGTTCTCGCCAAACGAATATGTGTCAAAAGTAGTGACATTACCTTCTCCTCCCACTCTTACGACGCGCTCTACGCGCCGCCTTACGTTCTGACACTGGCTTTGGTAGATTCTGATCAGACACAGTCTTCACGTCAGTATCAATCTGACCATCAAGCATATTAATTACACGCGTCGCGTAGGTTGTAAGTGCCGGGTTATGTGTCACCATAATAATCGTATTGCCTTCTTCATGAATCGCTTTCAGCTCTTCCATCACAATGCGAGAACTACGCGAATCCAAGTTACCCGTTGGTTCGTCTGCCAAAATAATTTCTGGATCCGACACAATCGCCCTAGCGATTGCTACGCGCTGTTGTTGTCCACCTGAAAGCTGAGAAGGGAAGTAATACTCGCGCTCCTGCAAACGAAAACGCGCCAAAGCCGAAGAAGCTTGCATCAAACGTGCCGATTTTGGATGCCCAGTATAAACCAAT
>Ga0265298_10001677_pt1 | contig 32584 bp, 61 predicted proteins | sample AusTroGonzalo_MG_3_FD_193486 | JGI IMG/M metagenome (GOLD analysis project Ga0265298, IMG submission 193486) | Bovine rumen microbial communities from tropical cattle in Woodstock, Queensland, Australia - Gonzalo_01 | ecosystem: Host-associated > Mammals > Digestive system > Stomach > Rumen ... | reverse complement strand
TTAAACGCTTCTAACGCTTCTTTCACCCCACAAATCGGGCAAATCTCGGTTTTATTATCTTCTCGTGATATAGCACTAACGCCATAGTATTTTTTACCACACTTAGGACACTCGCCTTTCATTAAAACCTCTTTTCAACATAGGCATTATTTTTAATATCTTCAATGGTGGTTTTAGCCCACTTTAACCAGTCTTTAACATAATCAGCGTTGATGTCCATAGACGCAATAACAACATCTTCTCTATCATTATCGTCGTTAATAATGTAATGTAAGTAGGTAAAATGCCCACCATAAACGGCAATATCTTTGTCGCTAATGCTCAACTTAAACGGACTAAAAATCTTGCCTTGCCAAATATACAAATCACCCTCGTCGTTAATATAATCGGCATATTTTTCACGCATTTCATCGTGAGTTTCTTTTAACAATTTTTTCAATTCTTCTAGATTTTTCATAATTTCCCTTTCTTTGGTAGGGGTGTTTTTCACACCCCCTTTAATTATAATTCCCAATAATTGTGTTCGCTTCCTTGTAAAGCAATTTCTTTTCTTAACGAGGTAATAAGCGTTGTGCGTTCTTTACTTAATTCTAGGTTAATTTTACCATTAACTAAAACAAAGCCGTTTTTAACCTTATTTCCCTTATAAGAACTTTCTAATTCTTTCAGGCTGTTTTTTAATTCTTCTACTGTTTTCATTGTTTCCCTTTCTTATCTTATTATACTTTGATTTTACTACACATATAGCGATAAGTCAACCACTTTTTTTAAGATTTTTTCAAAAACTTTTCCACAGCCTTTACAAAACACCCCTCTTGTGTTTATAATACCTAAAAGACCCGAAAGATTTTATTCATTAGTTTCCCCTTTCAATAATAATCTCTTTCTTCCCCCTAGGGTCTTTTTTTTAATGGCAAAAACCACTTTCAATACAAGCATTAACTTCAATGTATTCGTCTAAATCATTATTTCCCATTAACCCAAATACACCTAAAATTAAGCCCAATACTACAATTATTTTGCCAACCTTTTTAATATACTTCATTTTATTTCCTTTCTTTTTGTTTTGGTGAGGTCGGGGTAGAGCGAGTATCTTCTTCTCTACCCCTAGCAATTTGCGTCCTAGCGAAAGTGGTGTTTTTAATCTTTAACTACCTTTTCAACTTTGCTAATGTTCTTCTTGCTTAACTCTATATTACCACAAGCATAATAAAAACACAATAGACTTTTTTCAAAGACTTTTCCACAAGAAAAAACACCCTTTACTATGTCTATGAGAGTCATACAGAGTTTTTGGCAACTTACTGTTGGCGATTGGGTGTTTCTTCTTCGTTAATTGTAGGTGCTTAAAAGTTTTCCCTTTTACTATCTTAATCATACTACACTATTTGCTATTTGTCAAGGTCGCTTGCTCTTTTAATACTCTTAATAACTGGGGAATAGCCGTCATAATAGGTCTCAAATTCAATTAACCTTTCCTCGACTACTCTCCCCAATTCGCCGTTTATAACCTCGTAATCTTTCTCAACCAACTGCCTAAGCCCATTTTCAATTAACTTTCTATAAGTGCCACGCATTTCATTTCCGAGTGTATCGTATCGCTTCGTAATCTTCACTACCTCACTTTTTGGCATTGGCAAAGCGCCGGCATTTTCTTTTTTCAACGCTTCTTTGTAGTATTCTGGCATATCATTTAACACAACTTCAACATCTTCAAAACTCTTAATCGCACTACCTTTAACCATACTACCCCCCAAAGTTAAAAGTGCGTTCTTATCTTTCTTTAAGTTTTCCACAAGCCCCCTCGCTTGCCTTGGTGTGAGCCAATATAACTTATCGCTTCCAATAACTTTAACTTTTATTGCTTTCATTTCCTACCCCTTTCTAAAATGGTATATCTCCAATTATACTACTATCTTCTTGTCGCTGTTGGTATTTCGCACTACCCCAAGCGAGCAACTTCTCATAATCTCTCTGCAAATCTACATAATTCGCAATATGTATTCCAGAGTATTTATCTTTTTGAGCCTCTTTTAACAACGCAAGCATATTCTTAACCCACTCAATACCTTTATCTTTGGCTCTTAAAAAGTTATTCACAGCATACCTATTGTATTTGCTATCTTTTAATGGATAACCAATAACCTTATTCCACAAATCTAAAACCTCGTTTATTTCTTCCTTTCCATAGTTTTGGCTAACCACCTCAGCCTTTGGCGTTTCGCCTATAACTAATTTATTAGTTATATTATTTACTTTAATATCTTCTTTATTATATAGTCCCCATTTTTGCTCACTCTGACTCCCCATTTTTGAGTAGTCTGACTCCCCATTTTTGAGTAGTCTATCTACACAATAGCATTTTCCTCGTCCAGTATTTTTAATACATTTAATCAAACCTTTACGCTCTAACTCTTGTTTCGCACTCTGTATGGTTTTCGCACTTTTACCGAAAAAAGCGCCAGTCGTTTCTGCGCTTTCATAAAACTCCTTAAACCCACTCATACGAGCATAGACTAATTTTGCGGTTATGCTCAAATCTTTACGACACAGCACCTCTTGTGTCATTATCACATAACCTTGTGGAACATTTACCGGTTGTTCTTCCATTGTTACCTCTCTTTCCAAGTAAAGAAATAGTCAAGGCGATTAAGTGTGCAGGAACCTTGACTACTTCTTTACCTACTTAATCATTTTCCTGCTCTTTTAATATACCACACAAAAGCACTTTTGTCCATACAAAAAATCACCCTAAGGTGGCAAAAGGGTGATTTTACTTTCTAACTATCGTTAGGACGCATTTACCATTATAATCAAACACAAGTATTTTGTCAATTGTGCCTTTTAAGCCATTTACAGCCATTTTAAGCCACTTTAACACAAAAGACACTAACTTATACTACTTTTGGTCTAAAACCTCTCCAAAATGCTTTATTTTGCCAAATAGCCTATATTAACAGCCTTCAAGCAATGGTGCGATATGGATTTCGTAAATACAATGTAATTGCCAACTTTCTAACGAGTCCGAATACTTATTCCAAAAACTTTCAAAACTAAAATCGCCTTGCGTGCTGTGGTAACCGAGATGAGCCATATTCCAAAACTTGCTATATTCTTGTTTCAAAAATGGTTGCCAATCATAACTTACATCTTCCCCTAATAGCCTAAACAACTCCCACGAGTCCATCGTGCCATAAACCCTTAACGCTTTACAAGGTTCACTTTCAATTGGCTCAACTACAACTGGCTCAATAGGTTCAATTTCCTCAATTACCTTTTCAACGACGACTTCTTCTTGTGGCTCGTCTTCAACTACTGACTCAATTTCAGATTTTGGCTCATCTAAAATAATAGCCGAGTATTGAGGCTCGGTTTCAGTTGCTTTAATAATTTCCACAGTGCTACACGCACCGAGCATTAGCGTTGTTGTAATTCCTAATATTAAACCCTTTTTATTCATAATGCTTTTCCTTTCTTTTACAATTTGGGATTATACTACATTTTATCAAAAAGTCAACCCTTACTCTATGGAACTCTAAACGCTTTTACTTTAACAGTTACCGAAAAAGCAGTAGAAGTTTTTGCCGAGTTTGAATTATTAGCGATATAAACACGCACTTGAACATTTGTTGCTGATGTTTGTATAGCCATAACATAATACTCAACCCCAACATAATTTCCCCAAGTATACCAACCGCTAGGAATAACCGCCTCATCAACAAACAAAATTGGCGATATTATATCTCCTTTTGGAATTGTTATATTGCGTGTATAAACTTCCCCACTATATGGTTGGACGGTTACTGGTAAAAAATCTACCGACAAATCAGCGACATTACCAGACTTGGCAATAGCAGGAAAATCACTATTAACACTAAAACTACTTATCTTAACCATTTTGTCCCCCATAAATACGATAATGGATACCTATACTACCACCACCACTTGTATGGTTATTCGTGAAGGTTAATGCCGTAGTAGTTAAACTAGCAAATTGAAAAGTCTGCGTAACTGGCGAAGTTGCAGTATTAAAAACATTTATATTATCTTGGAACCTCATAACATCACCACCACGCTCAGCCCATAACAACACTTTTGGATAATAACCTAAATTATGGGTATAGAGCGTAGAGGTGCTACCGTCTGGCACAACCATAAAACCACTAGCCACTAAATTATCATAGCCAAACTTTGTATTTATATAAAACTTTGACAAGGGTGTAGGGGCATTTACACTCACATTAACATTACTTGGCATAAAGGCAAACAAGCGTATTTTCGCAGTAGTGGCAGAAACATTAAAACTTCTAAACCAACTCCAACTTATAGTTGACGAGTTTGATATAACTTCACCATAGCCATAATCTGGCGTGCTTGGCAGAGTTAAATCACTCCAACTCGCCCCATTATCTAACGAATAAATACCAAAAACTAATGGGGTAAAAGAAAACGAATTAGCCACACTGCCATTAAAACCAGCCGTCCCAAAAGTTGTATTTGTAATAGCAGAAGTTGTTTCGTAAGTCCAAATTACATTATCGGTCTTAAACTTACTATTAAACTCAAACTTTCTTAAATCTACCACCTTAACTCCTCAACTCAGTTTCAACATCATTATTACCAGTGCTAACAGCAATAATTTGCGTTCCGTCTGCTGGGTCTTGCCCAACAATAATCTTACTTACACCACTACTATCTTTGTATAACTGTCGCATATAACCAGTCGTAGTATCCAAACCAGTAGAAATACGCTCAATACCGTTGAGGTCGTAATAATGATTTCCAGTTTCATTTATTACATTTACTGGCACGATATTATTACCAACCTTTTTGGTAACCCTTAACTCGCCAGCACCCTCGTCCAAAACAATGTTGCCAGACAAGGTAGAGGTGCTTACATTTCCTTTACTTTTAACCGTTGTAACAATAGCCATAAAACTCCTTTCTACGCTAACACATCAGTTCCGTCCAATACAGATACATCAAGCACGAAATAATCAACTGGGGTAAACTTATGAACTTTAATTGTTGTTTCTAAACTACCAGCACTTAAACTCCACTTAATACTATCTATCGTATAATAACCTTCATAATCGCCGTCTATGCTAATATAATCGCCGAGTTGTAAACTAAAATCACCCTTAATACTTAACTCCAAATTGTCGTTATAATTGGCTCGCTCATTTAAGGTATAAACCGCAAAACTCTGGGCTTGGTTAAACGACTGGAAAAATGGATTATCGCTAATCTCTAACAACTGGTCGCCATATTTTTCAACACTCTCGTCGTCATAACTATCGTATTCCAAAACATCATAAACCTTTGCTGGCTCGCCCCACAGTTCAATTTCGTCAATTTCAACATCAAAAGCATTGCTATTGGCAAATGTAACCGTATAAGCATTAGTAGATAATTCGCCAGTCGCCGTAATTCCAGAGGTTACCTCTACACCTAACGAGGTTTTAGCCGTAAACCACGATACGCTCGTTGCGTGTCCTAGCGTTGGTGCGACAATATCATAACAAGGGTCTTCCAAAGAACATTGCCTAGTCATAGTAGAGTTCGCTGGAACTACCCACAAATTACTCGTGCTATCACCAGTGCCTTTTTTACTATATACAGTCTGCCACTCTTGAACTTCACGCAAATCGCACGAGATGTTAATATGATTTACAATCTTACTATTTCTACTAGGTTTAACGCTAATAATGCTATACTCTGGCAAATGTAAAATAGGTTGCTGGCTAAAACTATACCTTTTCTTAAACCTCAAAACCCCCATTTCATCAAGCCAAAAATTACCACCCTCTGCTTGAACGAGTTTCCTAATCGCCTCACCAGCATTTTGTCCTTTATCAAAGAACACGAACGGAATTATATTATCACCAGTCTCAAAATCACATTGGTTTGGTGTTACGCCAAATTGCTCTACAATTTTTAACAAAACCTCGTCTGTCCTTACATCTCGCATAGCGATAGTATTATTCAAGGTCAATTCACCAATTTCAGTTAAAAAGTCCATAGCCGTATATTTCGCTACACCTCGCCTATCGTCTATCTCTGGCATACCTTGCGTAATTCCCACAAATTGTGGAACAACCTCAGTCCCAAAACCACCATATAACCTTACAGGTCGTTCTGGGTAATTATAATCAGCAATCGCCGAGCCTCTTAACGGTGTAAAATAATGGTCTGTATTTTCAAAGGTAAAATCAGCAATAGCACTCTGAACATTATATGGAAATTCAAAAGACCTATCTACATCTAAACTCACTAACCTATCGCTATAATCTACATAATCATATTTGTCCCATTGCTGAATAGGTTGCATATCGTCCGAACCTAAAACATCGGTTCCGTCCAACTGCGACACACCCAATGTAAAATAACCAGTGCTTTCTTCAAAGTTCTTCTCAAAACTAACCGAAGCCCTCGCTACTGGGTTAATAATTTGCCCTTGTGCCCTTGCGTGAAAACCATTTGAAACAGTAATCATATTTGTTTACTTTCCCTCAAACTTAAAACTACATCACTTACCAAACCACACTTATTAACCACTCGTTGCTCAGAGAGGCTCATTTTCATTGGCAAATTCGTAACATTTATATTTTCGTCACCAGTAATGGTAATTAAAGGGTATTTCATATTGGTATATTGCCTATCTCTAAACCCTTTTAACACACTATATGTTTCTTTGTCTAAATAGCCTAAGTCAATACTAAACGACCTTTTCGTGCCAGTATAATAGGTGGACAAATTATTATCTATCGTTACCACATCAGTTTCGGCAATAACTGGACTTTCCACCAATGGTGCGACAATAGCCTCAGTATTAAAAGTTTGGCTATCTTGCAAATCTGTAATCGTAAAACTTATCATTTTCTATGCTCCTAACCTTTGCTTTTGGACTTGTTGTAAGGCATTGGCGATTTGTAATGCTACATTTCGCTTTTCAGCCTCGCTCGTAGCAAAAGTCCCACTTACATTTATCGTGATATTTCCACCAAACAAACCTTTTGGCACACCTTTATCTTGGTCTACCATTTCTTGTGGCAAAACATACTCACCTCTATGGACTACAATATCGTCAGCCGTTTCATACTTTCCACCCCTACCAGTAAAGCCACCGTTCGCCCTACCAATACCACCACCACTACCACCTGGCTTATATACCATTTGTCCATTAGACCAGTTAATAGTTTCGCTTGTCCAAATACCCGAAGAAAAGAGGTTATAAAACTTTTTTGAAAGGTCGTCAAAGAAAGAACTATTTTTTCTAAGCCAATTATTAACATTAGTAAGAAGGTTACCAGAAAAAGCCTCTCCACTTGAAGCGCCTTTTTTAGCAAACTCAGTTTCAATTTCTTTATTTTGTTCTAGATATTTAGCATAAGCCGTAGCAAAGTTTTCGGCTGCCTCAGCGCCTTTTTTATTAGCCAACGCAATCTGGTTTTGATAACCCTCTTGCTGTTTTAGATATTGCCTTTCTAAACTCTCAACCTCGTCATCTAAAATAAAACCACGCACAGTATTTAATTTTTCTCTGTGCTTGTCCATAAAGGCTAATTCGTCATCTAATTCACTCTGGAATTGTGCTAACTTCTTATCACGAGCCTCTTGGTCGTGCTTATTTTGTAATTCTAACTCGGCTTTTTCTGCCTCTGTGCGTTCTTGATATAACCTATTCTCTTTCGCTAACGCAAATTGAACCTGTGCTAACTTCTCTCTATTATAGGCATTATTATAACGCTGTAAGAAGTTTAACTGCTTTGTTAATTCGTCAACCTTTTTCTGATGTTCCTCGGCTTCTTTTGCCTGCGATACGGCAAAGGACGCATTTCTTTCAGCAACGGCTTTCTCATAATCTTCGTTAGCGTCTTTAATCTGCTGAGTTAATTCATTTACGGTTTTTTCGTGGGAAACTAAAATGTTCTTTAACGAACTCTTATAATTCCACTCTGCCTCAGCCATTTGCTCTTGTATTTTTGCGATTTGGCTATTTACATCTTCCATTGAACTAGCGTAGGTTTTATTTGCCTTTGCCAATTCTTCCATATTCTTTTTCTGTTTTTCTACCTGCTTATCTACCTCTTCCGTAGTTTCCACAAAATCTCGTTGTTGGCTATTTAACCCAGCAACCAAACCAATCAAACTGGCAATAATGCCCACAGGACCGAGCATACTACTTCCTAATAAGGTAAACGCAGTCTTTAATTTGGTAATTAACGCAATTAAACCAGCAGTGCCACCAATAACGGCAAGGGTAGTGCCAATACCAATCACTAATTGTTGATTAGCACTCAAAAACTCACTAATGCCAGCCACAGCCTGCGTAATAGGTAAAACCAACTGCCCAAAACTTGCTTTAATCTTGGACATAGACCTTTCAATTTGCTCTTGCGTATTAGCAACACTTACATCATATTTCGCCAACTCGTCAATAGAAGCCTTACCAAAAGCAACCGTAGCAGTAGTTAAACCAATTAAAAATGTTCTGCCAATTCTATTTAACCCCTCAATACTCTCTTTCATATTGAAAAAGGCGGCTGGGAATTTATAACCTAATTCTTCTACTCTATCTTTAAGTTCAGCAAAACGCTGACCTAGTGTCCTAGAAGTCTGTGCCGTTGTTTGCTGAGTTTGGCTACTCTCTTTAACGACTTTATTATGTCTTTCAATTGCGACGCTGGCAGTCTTAACCTCGTCAACATAACGAGCATATTCGTCCGTTGCTTGCTTAAAATACTCATTATATTCCTGAATACTACCAGTGCCCTCACCCCAATTAACCTTAAAACCCTCTAACCCTTTAAGTTCACTTGTGGTCTGTTTTACTTTTTCAACGGCTTGCTGTAACGGGGTAATATCTGCCGAAATCTTAACTTTCGCCTCGCCGATATAATCTGCCATTTTAACTTATTTCCTTTCGTATCTTGTTTGTATATTCAATGGTCTTTTTAGCCCAATTCTTATCACCACTAGCAACTCTCGCACTTGCGATAATATCGCCATTATCTATCAACACTCTATAATTAACTTTTTCGGCAGAACGAACATCAGCAACAGCGTCGTCAAAGGTATAAGGTGCTTTATAATAAAACCTCTCGCCCTTTTCGTTTATATCTTCAACAACAATATAACCCAACTTAAAAGCAATTAACGCTTGCCACCCATAATAATAACCCAACTTAGCCCCTATAAAGAGTTCTGCTGGTATATCTCGCTCGTGTTGCGAACTTTTAGCCGTTCTGCTCCACGAACGAACGACTTCCTTATCTTTATCGCTTAATTGCTCAAAAAAACCTGCCATTATTCACTCCGAATTGCTTGGTAATAGATGTCCCACAACTGCCCAGCAGTCAAATCATTAAACAAATCTTCAACCTTATCACCATTAAAAACTCGCCTTAACTTTTCTAGGGTAATATCTTTCGCCTTATTGGTCTTTTCATTGGCATTATTTAACGCTTCAATACAAGCCTTATATTCTTCGCTATTAACATCTAACTTTTCGCCGTTGCTTTCACGCTTAACCAACTCACTATACTTATCTAGTTCTTCGTTGGCTTCTTGTGCCTCTCTCGTAACAATTCGCATTTCAGCCTCAGCACCAGCCCCTAATGGTGAAATCTCAAAACTACCATACCCACCAACATTAACCTTATATTTAATAGGTTTAATTTCTATACTAACTACCATATCTATACTATATTTTATTGCCTTTCTATCTCAATTTTAATTCGCTCTCGGCTACTAATTCAACCTAACAAAAAAGAGGGCTTTTAACCCTCTCTCTTGTATTTCTAGGCAGAAACAGACACCGGAACGAACTGTTGCGTAGTAGCGTCCCAAAGGGTGTTCTCTACGGTCAAATCGCCGTTGCCAGCCCAACCATAGACACCATTTTCGTCTGGCTGTGCCAAAATCGTAAATGGAACAGTCAAAACACCGTCCGTATCATAGGTGACATTAAAATCAGCCTTAATGAGTGCGGAATTGGCGTGAAAATCGTTCTTGGAATTATTTTCACAGGTGTAGTGAATATTCACAGTCTTGGCAGTTTGCTCAACGCAAGTATTTCCACCAAACTCAACACGACCCGAATTATCAGCCGAGCCAGCCTTGTAAAGATGGGCATATAACTTTTGTAGAGCGTCCATAGATGGCAATAGGAACGAGCCAGTAATTTCAGCCGTTTCATAAGAGCCACTAGGCTTGGTAATTGTGCCAGCGAGCGAGGTTGTAGAACGAGTGCCCTCAACATAGTTCACAGTAATATCGCCTAAAAACTCAGGTTCAATGGTCTGTGTGCCAAAAGCAAGTTCTGCTTTACCGCCCAAATAAGTTGTAGCCATAATTTGTCCTTTATTAAGTTTAATAATTTATTTCCCCAATGGACGACCAGATAATTCGCCCATTTTCTTCGCCAACATTGGTTGGGGTAGCCAATGGCTTTATCGTAACATTATCATAAGCAACCGAGCCACTATAAACATTTGCCTTAGGTAAAGAGCAAATCTCACTATAATGCTCGTTCAAATGATTAACGATACTCGCCAACTTTTCATAGCCGTCTATATCGTTACTGCCACGAGAATAAAGTTCAAATCGCTGTGTTCGTCGCATACCACGAGTTTGAGGTTGTCCCAAATCTAACACATACACACCTTTTTTGCCCAGCGACAATTTCTGCCAAAACAAATCTTTATCAACTGTGCCAAAACCGTTATCTTCAAGATATTGTAAAAGCGATAATGTAATCATTTCATATAACTCCCAATTCCTTGTTTTAATACGGTTTCAAAGGCATTTTGTAAATATCTAGGACCAGTGCCGGCAGTAGTATATTTTCTTACTACTCTGCTACCGTCAAATGCCATACCTCGTTCTTGGTAACCAGCATAAGGAACACTAGCCGAGCCAAAGATAACCTCTCGCTCTAAACCAGTTCCCTCAACCCTACCACTTTCTGCGAGATAATGATTTTTCCTAGGCACTGTTAAGGTGGCTCGTCCTCTGACACTTTCTGCCATAGCACTTAAACCAGCCTCAACATTTGTCTTAAATACTTCAAGCCAAGTCTTAGAGCCGTCCTTAAACTCCACTTTTACGCTCGCCGAATAATTTACATCATCAACTTGCATAGTCCATTTCCTTTAACGACAACCTAATATGCTCAACTTCGCCAGTATCAAAGTTTGTGCCGTAGGTAATACCTTTTATCTCATACTCAACCCCATTAACTACAACACCGTTGCCAACAATAACATCAGTGCTTTCAAAGTCCTCAGGGTGAGCGTGTAGGGTAGCCATTTCACCACCAAATGCTTCCATATTCCTACCGTCAATGTTAAAACCTTGTCTAAACTTAAAAACACCTTTCAGAGTTTTAGTTAAAGGCTCGTTATCTTCGGTAGCAATAACATTGCCAAATACAGTCCCACGATTAAGGGTTACATAACTGTATTCAATTTCATTAAATATATCGAATACAGTCATTTCTAAACACCTTTCCCGAAACAACTGTGCCACGACAATTGGAGTATTTAGCGATAATATCACCGTTTATTTTAACGAACTTGCTCATTGGGGTTTCTTCACTACTATTGTCATAGGTTACAGAAAAATCTTCAACCTTTTTACTTTCTACATTATCGTAGGAAGTTTTTTGTTCAACTCCAATAATTCCAAAACACCTAGCAATGAGCAACTTCAATTCGTCCTCTAAACTTGCTGGCAACTCAGTAAGACAGAGCAAGTCCATAATACGAGTTGTCGCAAGCCCGAGGTATAGATTATAATTTGTGTCCTCAATTGTGGTAAGAGAGCGACCAAGCAACTTAGCCATTTCTTCCTTAGAGATAACAGGTTGTTCGTTCATTTTCGCTCTCCTTTCCTTTTACGAACAAATTAAGCAGAAACGCCAGCAGATGGGTAACCAGCACAAGCCATATTACCATAAAGCGAACCAGCAACAGCACGCTCAACAAGCATAATATCTTCGTTGGTGCTAGTGTCGAAATCATAACGAATCATTTCGTCGCTGATGTATGCGCCATAAGCGTTGATTGCGTAAGCGATTACATCATAACCACAATTTGCCATTTCGTCCATTTCAAACACACGAGCCTCAATAGCAGTTTCTGGTGAAGTGCCAGGCTGGAATAGGTAGTTGCCATTAGACAATTTTTCAAGTTTAAGGTCAGAAATAGTGCCAAATGGAACTACAACAGCCTTGCCATAGCCTTTGTCACGAACATATTTAAGAGCCTTAATAATCTTGTCATAAAGATTATCGCCTTGGTCTTGCTCGTCAGCAGGAACAACGGTAGCAACAGCGTGAGCATACTTTGAGAATTGGTCGCCAGTGTCAAGTGGCTGGGCAGCCTCATTAAGGTCAGCAACCATAGAGAATAGACCACGAGTGCCGTCGAAAATCCTCAAATCTGGGCTACCAGCAGAACGACCATCGCCAGGAACAACACCCTCGGCAATAGCAGTCAAAACGCGGTCAGAAAGTTCTTCTGCGCGGAAGGCGAGAAGTTCGCCAGAATCGTCGTCAAGAATATCTTGTAGGTCGATAGGAAGTCTTTTATAAACTAATTTTTGCTTCAAATCACGACGAACATTTTCGACAGTTTGGTTGACTTTCGTTTCGCCTTTTTTATGACCATTAGCGCGGTCATTAGAAAGAAATGCGTTCATTGAACTTGCGCGAGAACGAATAAGGCGGAAGGTTGATAGAATTGAACTATTATCTTCCCAACCCTTAAAGAACACCTTTTCAATTTGGGTTGGCAAAATTGCGTCGCCAGTAATATTTTTTGCTTTTAGTTCAGCCTTCCACGCTTTTGTAATAGCGTCAGCAGACATACCTTTGCGAGCAGTAATAAACTTAGCGAAGTCTACAACAGCACCTTTGGTTTTAAGATAATCCGAGTTAGTGATTTTAGCAGTTTCTTTTTGGTCTGCTTTTTCCACAACTAGGGTTTTAGCAACATTTTCCATTGCGTCATTTTCCTTTTCTTCTTCTTTAATATTATTTTCAACAACGGTTTCAGGCTCAGCCTCTTTAACCTCGTCTTCAACCTTGGTTCCCTCTACTTCTTCGGCTTTGGTTTCTTCCTCAACCGTTTCCGTATTCTCAACCTCGGTCTTTTTCTCGGTTTCTGTGGCTTTATCTTCAACCTTTGTTTCGGTTGTATTTTCTACAACCTCGTCTTTGACTTCTTCGTCAACGACAGGAGTGGTTTCAGTATTTTCCACTGTTTCTCCTTTTTCTTTCAAAGACTTCACAACCAATACACTAGCGTCCATATTACTACCACGAGTCACTAACGACACTTCAATAATTTCACCGTTAATATCGGTGTTATTCTGCGTGTCGTGAACATAATCGCGATATTGAATACTAAACGCATTATCTAAATGCCCCTCATTTAATAAGGTAAACATTTCTTGCGCCAATGGACGGCTTGAAATGCCAGCCTCAAACACGAGGTTTCCATTTTGATAATAGGCTTTCCTTACGCTACCAATAACTTTTTCAACCGCATAAAGGTCGTGGTCTAGGAGTAGTGGCACATCTATATCTTCCGAGCCTTCAAAAGGTAAATCTTGGACAACAATATGTCCACCACCTTTTATCGGCAATCTAAAAGACTTGATATCTACTTTCTCGTAGTCCCTATCTTCATTTGGTGAAGAAGCAATAAAGGTGACTCGGTGTTCGCCCTCAATATCAGCCAGTTTGGACTTTGTTAAGGTGAGAGATTTGAGTTTCTCTGCCATTTGTTGATATTCCTTTCAGAACGCCCAAAATGAGCCTTGTTCTATCTAAATTATAGTTAGCACTAGGTTTAAGTGTCAAAACTCACTAATAAATCGGAATAAGCGTCAAAGTTGTGGCGTTATATTGACCACTAGTGCCAGACCTAGCCGTTCCAGTTCCAGTATTTCTTCTCACACGAATTTTTACATTTGTCGCAGAGGCAAGGGTTATTTTCGCTACGGTCACACAAGAGTCATCATAATTCGCAACCTTTTGTTTCGCACAACAAAGAGCGTCGCTAATAACTGTATTGCTAGTATTTGTCACATTTATAATATAATCAAACGCCGAACTATCACCATTACCCATACAAGCAACCCTAGCAATTACAATATAACTACCAGCAGGAACATTTGACGCAGTTACAATATCAGCAAAGTTCGTAGTTAATGTCGTAGTGGTAGAGGCGGCGACATAAATAGGTTGCTTAAAGGTTGTAAAATCTATCTTCTCAGCCGTAACAGCACCGTCTTGTATTTTAGCGGTAGAAACGGCATTAGTATTCAACTTGGTCGTGCTTACGGCACTATCGGCAATATTGGCGTTAGTGACAGGAAATGCGTCATTAGCAATATACTCAATATTGGCAACTATTTGGTCTAGTTCCAGAGCAGTTAAAATATCAAGTGGCACAAAGTCCATATCTGGATAAGGTAATGTTAAAGCCATATTATTTATTTCCTTTCATAAGTTTTATCTATGTAAATGTAAACTTACCGTCAACGGCTATAACACAACTGTGGTTATGAGCAATCGTTACGCTAGAAGATTGCGGTCTAATTGTCATACGAATTAAATTGCTAGCACTATTTCTAGATAATGAACAGGAAATAACAAAATCCGACGGGCTATCAGATGAAAATATGGTACTATTTTCTCCAAAAGCCTCTACATACCCTAATTGAGTAAATGTCACACCAGTCACAGATATATCTACTGGTTTTTCAAGAACAAAAGCACCAGCAACTTCTTTCGGAGAACCAGCCCTTGCTCTTTGCCTACCCGCAACTAACACATTGGTATCACGATAACTTACTACATCACCAGGATAATACCTACCCAAACCCTCATTAGCCAAATATTCTATATTTGCGACCATTTGATTTAACTCACTAGCCAACAATATGTCTAGTGGAACAAAGTCCATATCTGGATATGGTAAAGCCAACGCCATTAGTCACTTCCTTTCAATTTCTTATCAAGATATTCAAAATCATTAGCAGTCGCCATTATCGCCTTTTTTGCTTGGCTCTCAGTAACGGTCTTAGCAACCTCGTCCAATTGCTTTTCTACGACTTTTTTATCACCATTAAAGGTTCTTACAAATAACAAAAATTCAGTTTTCCCCACCTTATAATTTTTAGCGTATCTATACAGAGGTTTATCACTAACACAATAGATATTAACTTCGTTAAGATACCTCGTGCCAGTAGGGTGTTCCCTAACCGTAAAAGTTTCCTTGTGAAAGGTTGTTTTCCAAATTGCGATTTTGTCAATGATTATTTCCATAATTTCATTATAAGTATTATAAGGAACTACTATCAAGCAAAGAATAACCCCTCACTAAGAGGGGTTATAATAACCACGCACAAAACTAACACTTACCACCATAAAACTTAGCAACAATATCTCGTTGCCATTTAAGTATTTCTACCGTTGCTGGACATTTCTCAGCCCATAACTCAATAAGTAAATCTAAGCGCTTTTCAACTGAGTCATTTTCAATGTCAATTAAACCCAGTTCTTCCAACCTACAAATCTCGTTATAAGCCATACGACACTCTGCCCCATTAGGTGTAGGTATATCGTGTATCTTTGAGTGTATCTCTCGGTGTAATGTCGCTTGTGGAATATACTTACCCATATATGGGTGTTGCCTTAACAATCTCGCATAACCTTGTTGCCAATGCCTGCCTTGAAATAACAAGTGGTGAAAATCTTTGGTATAGTAATCAGGTCTGCTTTTACGCTTTCTACCCTTATGCTTCCTAGACACATACATCACCCCCTTATTTTGTTATGCTTATATCGTAAAGTCCGTATTTATCGCATATCACTAAAACCTGAGGTATTTCAATTAACGAAATATCGTTACGATAAGCATACACTTCCGTTTCAAGGTCTGTTACATTAACCTTAAAATCTTTTAATTCCTCATACAACTCACGAGAATTAACTTTTTGCTGAAATGTAATACAAATACGCATATTTTACCCCCTTTCGTGTGTGTGCGTGGTTTTTAAGGTGCGTGTGCTTTTACACACTCTAAACTCTCAACTCGTTAAGAACTCGGAGTGTGGCTCAGGTTATAAGCACTCTTTCTACCCTAACCTAAGCCTTTAATTAAGTTTTTGTTTTAGAGAAAATGATTAACTAAGGGAAGATAACTTTTAATGCCGTAAGGTGCGATAAGAGCAAAATCACAAGGTAGTAAGACAATAAATGTCACCCCACCAACAGAGCAACATTAGGAAAAATCGTGCCATTATAGCGATAATTAAGGCAACCGTTATTAAAATCAAAAACAACACCACCAACAATATAATCTCAACCTTATGTTTTTTAATAAAGTTTAGCGTCCTATTCATACCTAGTCCTTTTTATCGTTCTGAATTTTAGCAATACCCAAAACAGTTCCTAAGAACAAAGAAATCGCAGACAAGGTGGTTAAAATTGCGTCGATAGGAATATTCCAACCCCAAGCCTTAGCGAGTGTAGAAATTAACACACCAATAGCAGGAATAACTATCCAAATCACCCACCTTAACACCTCATATAATTTGCTATTCATTTCTTTTCTCCTTTCTTAAATAACCCTTTAATAAAGTTAATAATCGCCATAATAACTCGCTCAAAGATATTCTCCATTTCAACTGGCTTTTCCGGCTCTACTGGCTCAGGTTCTTCAACACTTGGCTCTGGCTCTGGTGTAGGCTCTGGCTCAACCACAACTGGCTCGGGTTTAGGTTCTTCCTTTGGCTTTTCAACTGGCTTACTTGGCTCTTGGTAATAACCAGCATATTTACTCCAAGCGACACTATCTATACACGCAATATCTTTGTCTAAACTGCCTTGACAAGAGGTGTATTGCCATATACACCAAAACTCCCACGAGCCAATGCCATAAGGCATATCGTCTGGTGTTGGCTCTGGTGGATTTGGCACATCATATTGGGCTGGATAACCCGCAATCCATAAACCATAATATGGTGATACACTACGCCAATCATACCCATTAACCACACTAGCACTCATATAAATCATTGGTCTAATGCCAGTCTTTTCATAAACCCTATCTAACCACCTCTTAGCCCAATCTACTTGCCAAACATTAACTTCCCAGTCTAATACTGGAATTGCTTGCCTAAAATACCCTTGCGTTTCTTGAATAAAATAATCAGCCTCTTGCTCTGGTGTATTTCCTAAATCTGGTCTAGCAAAATGGTAAAACCCTAATAACTTCCCTTGTGCTTTCGCTCTTTGGTAATGGTCGTCACAAGTTCTATCTGTAAAACCAACACCCTCGGTGGCTTTAACAATAACAAAATCTTTCGCCCAATCGCCAGTTCCTACGCCATTGTAATTTGATATGTCTAACCCACTAAGCATTGCTTTTTTCCTCGTTTATATTTTCATTATAACTAGCGAGAAGTTGGTCGTTCAAGCACCTAGCACATTTCTTAAACTCTAACCCCAAAAATAAACTAATCACACCAGCCAAAATATCAGCACTTTGCTTAACTTGCTCTAAACTTTCTTTGCTTTGTTTTGCGTCATAAACTTCAACGGCTAATGTATAGGCTTTAATTGCGTGCTTAAACTCACACCAATACTCCAAATTGGCGTCTTCTGCGTTATTCACGACCAATAACATATCTTTTCGCCTTTGTGCCAATGTCGCACAATATAGACTTTTGCAATTTTCGTCGTCTAACTTCTCTGCCAAGTGGTCGCACAAGGCTAATTCTTCGCCAATTTTATGTATCAAATCTAATAGCCACGCACGAGAAGTCATTTCTTAATAATCTCGTGAATAACTTGCTCGTCTATGTTATGCCTCTTTGCCCAGTCCGTAAACATTGAGGTCATATACATATTGCCTTTTAATACTCTAAAATAATGGTTCGCCAAAGTAATAATGGCGTCTATATTATCAGGGTCTAAACTCATTAACAACACTAACTGAGTTCTATCTTCACTACGCTCTAACGACAAAGTGCGTTCTTCCAACTTATCAACCTTATTTGCCGTTTCGTTGGCTCTTTTTCTATCTTCTTGGGTAAACTGGCAATTCTTGTTCTTATCTCTGCGAGTGATTAAAAACTTCAAAAACTCTATAACACTTGTAGAGGTTATAATCGTTAAAATAAACTGCCACCAAACCATTTATTTTACCTTGCCCACTTCTACGGCTTTAACTACACCGTTCTTAATTTCAAAATCAAAGTGTTTTTTACAACCTTGGCACTTAATTCCTTTACAATTTCCACGCTGACTTTCAAAGAGGTGTCTTTTACAATTTGGACACACTACTTTAACGACTGGCTCATTATCTTCAATTTCAAAGGTTAGGTAGCACGAACAATTTGGGTGTGCATCTGCTACTTCACCAGCACCGGCTGGAAATTCACCAAAACTATCGCCCAATGGCAATTTTTGCCCATTTAACGCAATACACTCCTCGCAAGGGTTAGGGGTTAATGGGTTAATATTCCAAACTTTCCAAATCACAGCACCACTCTGCTGAGATAATTCTCGCATAGCCGTTAAGTTCGCCATTTGCTCGGCTCTGTGCGTTTCAGTTCTTGCCAAACGCTCTACTCGCCAATGCTCCAAATCTACCAAATCATTTAACGCTTGCCTTATTTCTTCCTTACCCCAACCCTCGAACTCGGCACGCTCTAACACTTGGTTAATGGCTCTATTCGTTTCCTCACTATAACTCAAACACACTTTTTCTAGGTATTCGTCATAGGCTCTCTTGGTTTCCTCTGGAACATAAAAACCAATCAAATTATCTACATTATACCCTTTATCTTCAATTTCCTTACTACCCTTATCATATTGTGCTTTGCCATTATCTTCCAAAATCTCAACAATAGCACCAAACAAAAGCCCCTTTAATATTGCTGACTCTTTTACAATATCAAACAGGTTTCTATCTACGGCAGTCTTAATTTGCTTTTCGGTATAATCTTCCACAGCCTTTTCAATCTTAGAATTGGCTTTAACTAATTTTTTTTTTGACACCTCAACACTTTTTTGTGAGGTAATAAGTTGGTCTGCGTCCTCTTTATTATTTAACGCTTCAACATCTTGCCTATCTTCTTCTTGCTTATTTTCCTCTGGCAAGGCTAACAAATTAAAGGACTTAGGCAATTGTAATGCCTTAACAATACTTTCAGAGGTATAACCTTTATCTAACAATTTAACAAAATTATCAACCTGTGCTTTTCTTGCCTCTTGTAATACTGGCAACTCATAATCAAAACTAATGGCAAAACCTAAACCACCAGTAATTCTATTTAATTCGTGGGTAAACTTACTCCAAATCTTTACCAACTTAGGGTAAACAACACGCCTAGCAAAGATGTAATCGGCAACTTCAACACTAGCATAATTGGAATTAGATACATAACCCTTAACCTCTTGTGGCACACCAAAAGCCATATCTATCTTTTTATTGGCTTGGTCAAACAATTCTTGTAATGACAATTGGTTATTTGGTTGTGGCAATGGTTTCCACTCAATCTGAGCCTCAACTGGGTTACCACTAATGCCTAGTGGTCTATGAATATACTGGACATTGTTATTCGCACCAGCCCCTCTGTGGTGGACTTGCATTTCTTTAACAATATCATTAAACTCCTCAACACTACCAGCAGTGATAATAAACTGCCCAGCAGGCACAGCACCGTTCTTGAAAAAGCCCCCTTGGTAATCGGCAATATAATCGTCAACATTTGCCCATTTCTTCGCACTAATACTTGGCGAATAGCCGTCTAATACCGAATATGGGTTTACATTTAACGAGATTTCCAAAACCTCATTTTCATTGTAAACGCTTTCTTGTCCTAACGCTCTGGTCGTATAAGTCTTAAAACCAGTTCTTTTATCAACCTCAACCTTTGGACTTTCCAAAAAAGTAAAGCCACAGATATTATCAGCCGTAATATCTCCACCAGCAATAGCCTTTCCCCCTTTATTATGCCAACACAATACATAAACCTTTGGAAATACTAACGACAACACAATAAGGGTTTCAAAAAACTCAACACCACTCATTTGCTTATTTGGGTTGTATAGTGCCGAAATAACTTGTGGTTGCGTTGCTAATTTTTGTCCGTCACTACCAACGGCATAAGGTAAAACCTCAGCAAAAGCCTCAGCAATACGGCTAATATTTGGAAAAGTGTTGTCATAACTACCAAAACGGTAGTAATTCATAATATCACTTGTAAAGTAATTCGTAGATAAACCCCCTACAATTGGTTGTGGTGTGTTTTCTACGCTTTTTAGTTTTGTTCTGCCCATAATGAGCCTATTGAATAAACTTGCCATATTTTCATTATATTCAAAACTAGGTGTTATACACAACAAAAAAGCCCTTTACATAAGAGCCTTTTTATTCCCTGCTTTGTGGGATTATTTTAACTATAATTAACTTCTTTGTTTTTATCTAATGCCATTGCTTGTCTTGCTAACTCTACCAAAAGTTTATCTTCAATTCTTTTGACTTGCTCTGCTACTATATCTTCAAGTTTACGATTTACAATATTACCAATATTACCGTTTATTTCTCGCAATACTTTTTCTTCTATATCTCGCTTTACTCGATAACTGTCTTCAAGATTTTTCTTTTCTCTTGACACAACATCAGTGGCAATTTCTCTTACATCTGAGGGCTGAACATAATATTCTAATTCCTCATCTAACTCTTTCTTTAATTCTTCACGAACGATTTTACGCACTTCTTTTTCGCTTAACCCAAACATTATTTTTCTCCTTTCTTAAAAATCTTACACCACTTACATTTTTTGTTTATAAATCTGCCTTTAACAAGAACTCCATATTCGTTACTATCTAAAAACACTAAACCGCCTATATTATTAACAGTCAAAGCGACTGCTTTCTGCCTACAAAATATATGTTTAGAAAAAGACGCTACATCTATTCCGTTGGGTAATCTAATATACACCCCTTCTTTAAGACTGATTATTTCTGGTTTTTTTCGCATTTTTTCTCCTTTCTTGACTTGCTTTATTCGCTTTAATTGCTCGTTCTCTAAACCACTCTTTGCTTTTACCCTCTACCATTTTCTTTGCTTTTGCTCTACGCATTTCCATAATTTCGTCGTATTTTTGGGCTTTCTCTTGGTATTCCCTTAAAACATCTACAAGCACTTGGCAAAATGCTGAGGCATTATTATCTTGTTGTTTTTCTTTCATTTACTATCTCCTTTTGACTCACGAAATGCTTTTAATAACATCTCTACTAACTCCACCTCATAACGACCAAACATATAATCTTTACTAACAAACTCCAAACAAGGTCGCAAATCGTATTCTATTCGCCTTAACGAGTTAACAAACTTATCTTCGTTATAATGCTCAACAAACTCGTCTGGTATATTTAACTCAATAATCATTTTCACCCCCAAACAACAGGTCTAGGTCATCTGAAAAATCTTCGTAACAAAACATACTAAACTTTATTCTGCCGTCAGCGCTAATTGTATTATACTTTTGTTCGCTCGCATTATACGCTTCTATTGGGCGATAACTGTATTCTTTAATTCTAAACTTTGCGTCTTTCAACCTTTTCAAAGCCTTTAATTTTTCTACTGACTTCTCGGCTTCTTCTTTGCTTACAAAGTAGTTGCCGATAGACTTTAGATTTTGCCTAAAAGTTTCAAAAGCAACATCTTTGAAAGATGTATCGTTGCTAGTAACATACCCATCTACATCTATCCAAAAGTATTTCTCTGGCTCTTCATAATCCTCCCACTCTGCGTTCAATTCGGCGAGAGAGTCGTATTTACCACAACTATTCCATTCATTATTAGCTACAACATAATGGTCACTGCCTCTACCAACTATTAAATAACCTATCTCCCCAGTTTTCTTATTTCGTAGTTTCATAATTCCTCCTCAACTGGCACTAATACATCACAATTAAACTCAACTGAAAATTGTTTTTTGTATTTTTTGCCGTCCACAATATAATATTCGTTTGTGCTGCCAATATTACCTAAAATTAAACCCCCTAGCAAAAAACTTCCCAAACCCATTATTCACCTTTCAAAATGGTTGTAATAAGTTCACTCACACTCACTTTCTCATAACCACCCAACTCAACTTTAATATACATATCGCCACTAGTAATTTCCACTTTAATTGGCGTTTTTATACTCTCCACCACATTAACCTTAGGTTGTTCAACAACGGGCTTAATAGTTTTCTTAACCTTACGCACATTATCATAATTTGGCACTTTGCCAGTAGTGTGGTATTCGTATGCCTTTTTACTCATAAACTTCCATTTTTGTAATGTTTCGCTAAGATACCCCGCACTAATTAAATAGGATACCCACTTATAACCAGCGTCAATTCTCTCCTCTGGATAACCTACCAACCTAGCAACATCTGCCCTATTCAACGCTTTGGACAATGTGCCATTTTGGTCTAACTCTTGCAACCTAGTAAATAATACCTTACCCCTTGCTCGCTTCCCCATACCCTTACTTAATTGGGCTTTCGTTTCTTTTGTTATAGTTAATTTATTCGCAAACATTTTATTCCTTTCCTTTATTTTGCGTAATCTCTTTAATAAGTTTTTCTAACCTCTCCCCCTCAACCTCTGATAACAATGCCATTTTTACCCCTTTCCTTAGTCTTTAATTTCCACCTCGTCAATTCGCCAACTATCAACTCTACCCCTTTCACTATCGTTCCAAACATCTAACAAACTATCTTCATCGGCTTTACTATTCAAACTCACACCATAACGCTTTTTCATTTCTTCGTTATAGGCTTTCTCGGCATTTGCTTTCGTGTTATACAAACCGAGATGTTCAAAGCCATTGCCGTAGTTTGTTATATTCCACACTAGATACATTTTCATTGTAGGTTTCATTTTACACGCTCCTTTTTGGGTCATAAACTTTCCACCACCAACCCGTATTGTCGTCCTTATCAAAGTCTTCAATTCTAAACAGGGTCAATGACTCAATTCCGTTCTTTTTCTCTTTCTCGTAAAAATTATCTGAGTCTTCCTTATTCCAAGTCCTTATTAACACCCAAACATCGCCGTTTTCATACTCCACCTTAACCATATATTTCACCTTGTTATTCATTTTCTAACTCCTCAATAAATTGTTCGTAGATTTTATCGTCTTCTTTTTCTTTCCAAGTGTAGTAGTCGTCCATAATCTCTCCTTAATACCTTGCTTCCACAAACTCAACCGTTCTACCGTTATAAAGACCTAAATCAAAGTTTTCAATAAAGGTTTCTCGGTCTAGCGTTTCAAGTCCATTTTCTTTTGTGAAGATTACAATTTCTTTTGCTTTCATAATTACCCTTTCATTGTGGGGGTGTTTCCACCCCCTTTATTTAGCCGTTAATCTTTTCGTTAATGTTCTCAAAAATCAAATTAAGATGTTTTGCCATTTTAATTGGGTCTTGCTTGCCCTCAAAGATTTCAAAACCATAATTTTCCATTAGTGCTACAAGATGAGCGAGTTGGGTTTTAGTCATTTCAGATTTGTGGTCGTTTGTCCACTCACCTAAATGACCTGCCATAAATGCGTCACCTGCTTTGTATTCTGCGTATTGTGATTTTTTCATTGTTTTCCCTTTCTTATTATCTTTATGATTTGATTTTACTACATATATAGTTAAAAGTCAACAACTTTTTTCAACAATTTTTTAAGAGTTTTCCACAGCCCCTTTCAACATAAAATAAATGGCATTAACCATATTACTTTGGTGTAGCATATACAACTGGTTTTTGCTCAAACCTTTCAAATCTTCCTTTTTAACCCCAAAAATCATTTCAAGGTCGCATTTTGCCTCGTTTAACTCGTTCTCTTTTTCAACCTTTTTAATTCCCTTAAACAATTCCAAGGCATTAGCAATAGTTGGCTCTCTATCATAATCAACACCATTAGCCAATTCCACCATATAAACCAAATCTTCTTTATTAAACATATCTTCCCTTTCTTAATCTGCTATTTTTTCGTGGCAATACGGACAATGCCAATTCATATAATTCAAATCTTCTGGCTCAGTTTCCTTACCACAATGCTCACACACCACCAATTCACGAGTTTCGGCAATTACTACCCCACCTTTACCTAAAATAATCTTGCTCATACTACCTCTTAAAACCCCAATGGAATATAAGCGTTTAATTGAGTCAATTTCTCACACACTTGCTTATAATCTAAAATGTTGGTATCTACATACTTATCAAACTCGTAAAACTTCAATTCAAACTTGTCGTCTTCAAGTTGCTTGATTTCAACGCTTCCATTATCTAAAAGCATTTTCTTTGGTAAAAACTTCCTTTTCATTAGTTTCCTTTCTTATCTTTATACTTTGATTTTACTACACAAAAAGCAAAAAGTCAACAAGAAAATCAAAAAAACCTCGTTTTTGTGGGTTGTTGCTTACCCTAGGCTATGACCGTTCAGCAAATCTAGAATACAACCTACACGAGGCTTATTTCTATTATACATCAACCAAAGATTGGTCGTCCATACTCAATAGGTTTTCTTTCCATATCTCGAACAGCATAAGCAATAGCGTCCATACAGTGGTCGTTTCCGTCCTCTGGCTCATTTATTACTTCCCCAGTCTTTTTCTTTCGCCACGCATAACTTAAATACTCTTGCTCTAACTCTTTATCACTCGCCCTATAATACACTTTCCTACGCAATACCAATTCAATGTTATACCTTTTACCGTTCATTTTCTCGCCAGGTGTTTTATCACAACCTATCGCCCTAATACCATTGGCTTGTAATTCGGCAATAATTTCCGGTCTAGCATTATCACACACAAATAAGACTGGCTCTAATTCCTTTAACTTTTCCACGAGCACAGGGGTTAATATCTTCGTCTGATACAATTCCAATTCTAAATAAATATCTTTGTTTTCGTTCTCATAAACAGCCACAACTACAACTGGGTCATTATACCCAAAATCTACCCCATAACGCTTTAATACAAAACCCTCTGGCTTTTCTTCAACTGGCAACCAACCCTCGTAAACATTTCCCTCTAAACTACCAATCTCACCTAAACCATAGACTCGCCACCAGTTATTGTTTCCGTCCCCTTTACGACTTTCAATGGACTTGACGATTGAGGGTTCTAGTGCGTCTTTATTATCTAAATAATTCAACTTCAAAAAATCTACTTCATCTGCTCGTTCCTTATTATCTATCAACTCGGTATGTGCCCAAAACCTATTAACTGGGTTAAAGTCTAGATATATCTTCTTACGAGTGCGAATTTCCAACTGGGTAAAGGTTTCGTAATTTATACGGTTTGCCTCATTAACAAATAAATAATCTCGCCTAGCACCTAACGCACCCATTTCGTCACAAGAAAAGAACTCAATAACTGTATCAGTCACCCTATTTCTAAAACTTGAAGTGGACTTATTCTCAACAAATAAATCTTGCCAATTCATACTGGCTAAAAAGTTTTTCATATCACGCATAGCACCACGCCTCAAATTAGGAAATGTATCAGTCGTGATAGAAATTATCTCATTTTTAATATCAAAAGATAGGTCTGCCAATATCGCACAAATATCGTAGGTTTTACCAGCAGAAGTTCCACCCTGAACTACTACAATTCGCTTTTCACACTCACGAATTTTGAAATACGACTCAGTATCGACCCATTTCGCCATTATACCTTTTCACCCCTATTTTTAGCCAATCTAGGTGCTGGCAATTCAATATTCGTTTGCTCAACTGCTTGCTTAGGAAAACCATACGCTTGGTTAATCATACCCTCGGTGATTTTCCACTCGTTCTCTTTCAACAAACTCTTGGCAATTCTACGCTCAAACAATGGTGCGTCTTTATCATTGGCAATAGTGCTTAACTCACTTTCGCTCAACTTCAACATCTGTTCCAACTTATAACGAGCCGTATCTTCTTTTTTCCAGCAGCCGTCGTTTCGCCTATTGGCATTTTCTCCACCAAATTGAGTGCTTTTAGGTGGGTGCTTATAACCGACTTTGTAATCTTCTTCCATTTTAACTCCTTTACTTTATACCAAACTGGACTGCCTTTTTTCTAACCCCATTACCAGTGGTGCTAATTCTTAAAACCAACATATCACCGTATTTATCTATCATTTTCTTACCTTGTTCTAACTCTTTCCCCTCACTTCTAACATCTACAACCCCCCCCCTATTCGTTAATGCTTTACCAACAAAACACACGAATTGCGCACTCAAAGTTCGCTTATTCTTCAACAAACTTTGGCAATTAAAATCTATGTCCTCTTTCAAATACAATTCTTCGTCATATCTCGTGCCGTCGTCCTCAAAAATTAAAAACGCTTTTCCGTCTATATACTTTTTTTGAGTAAACTTAAAACCATTACTTAACCCCATTTGTAAAATGTCTGGATTACCTAAACACGCAAAACCACCAATCTTCGCACCGATATTCTTGGCAATAAAAGCCATTTTCCTAATTAAACAAAACAACTCGTCTTCGTTTGTTTTAATCGCCCTATTATTATCTAAAAAATCTACACGAGATATGTATTTAATATCGTCGTCCGTAAACAAAATAACATTGTCCTCGGTCTTATAATTATCTAAGATATAATTCAGAGTTCTACACTTCCCCACTGGTGGACATTGTATATCTCTACTAACCTTAATTACATTATCAACACCGACATTTTTAACATAATCTTCGTATTCGTCCTCGCTCACAAAATACTTTACGCTTGGTAAAACCTTATGCGTGGTGCAAGTATCAGCCCTACCCTTACTCGGACAACAAATTAAAATCTCTTTCTTATAAATCTCTTGCGTCGTAAGTATCATTTTTAATCTCCAAACCTAATTTCTTTTCTAGGTTTTCCTTACTATCTTCGTCATAAAAAATCAACACAAAAGGTTTTTTAATAAAATAATTCTCTTTCTCTACATAATCTGCACTTTTCAAATCGTCAACAAGCCCCTCAGCCACAGCAACTTCTGGAACATCAACTCCCCACTCGTCTAATGGTAAATCACTCCACTCGTTCGCCAAAACATCAAAGTCCCACTCGCCGTTCTCCACATTATCTCTAATAATGATTTCTTTCTCTCGTTCCTCACTCAAACCACTTAACAAAATCGTTGGTATTTCTTTCAAACCTAGCCTTTTGCTGGCTTCGTATCGCATATTTCCAGCAATAATCACCAATTCACCAGTCCTATCGCTCAAAATAACTGGTCTAGCCTCAAAATAATCGCCATTATTTTTAATGGACTCTTTTAACCTCTCCAAATCTTCCTTTTTAATTTGTCGTGGGTTTCCCTCTAACTTTTTCAAGTCCTCTAATTTTCTATACTCTACACTCGCTTTTGGCTTCATTTCTTAACCCCCTTTTTCTTACCACTTACGACTGGCTTTTTCTTAACGCAATTTTTCTTACCCATTAAACCTAACAAACCTCGTCCCTCGTCCTCTTTAATCTCCGTCAATAAATCACTCCACTCAATAACCTCGTTGCCAATATGTGCGAAAATGGTATAACGCTCATTTCCATAGATTTTAGACGCAATTTCGTGTAATTTTGGACGATATGTAGTTCTAACCACACTAACTAACAACTTATTTTTCATAGCCCAATGTCGCACAATATCTAACCCCTCGCCGTCAATACACTCCAAACAAAACTTGGTATAAATAACTATCTCGTTTTCCACTTTTAATTCTCCTCAATTATTTTAGCACCGTTTATCGCTGGCATTTTTGTAGCCCCTTGGCAAGATAATTCGTAATGCCTCGCACATTTCAACACATCATAAGTCGTTTCAAACTTTCCCAATTTCAAACGAGTTATAAATGGTTTCCAATGTTTAGCATATCGCCTTTTATCAAACCAACGGTGGACGATAACAATGTTGTTGCCGTCGTTAATATAAACTGCTTCCTTTGTATTAAACAAAATCGTCAATTCGCCACAATACCTAACTTGTCTTTCCCACTTCTTAATCATAACTCACCCCTTAAAACTTTTTCCCAAATCGGCTCGACCTTTTCCGATTTTCCCTCAAACTTTGGCACACAATTAAAAATCTTCTCAATATCTAAATTGTTCAAATCAAAATCTACCAAATAACCGTTCTTACCAGTTTTAATAACTTTACGCATTTCAGGTATATCTGTGGCAATAACTGGCGTGCCTTGCTCTAATGCTCTATGAACGCTATAACAATAACTTTCGTTTCTACTCAACTGAACTAAATAATCTACCTTACTAATAAGCCCTTGGTTTTTAACGCTCGCTTCCAAAAAGATAATGTTCTTATTCTTCCTAAAATCACCCATTAACTTGCTGTCTGGTGTTCCACAAATAAACCACAAAAAGTCTTTCCCAGCCTCACGAAACTTTTCCGCCATTTTAACAATTAAATCGCCCCCTTTTTCGCTCGTAAACCTACTTAGAGTTAAAAATACCCTAAAATCGCTTTTATCCGCCTCGGCTAAAATGTTTGGCACGATTTCGCTTTCAATTGGCTCGTCAAAAGCCGTTTCTAACGCTTTTTTTACCGTATCACTAACGCTCAAAACCTTATCAACGCATTTATCAGGTTTCCACTCAAAATTACGCCAAATAGACAATTTTCGCATATTTGCCCAGTCTGCGTGAACTTGTTGATAAACTTTTCTAGCCTCAAATCTACCCTTAATAAAACCAATGCTATCGTAATTGGCTAAAATTAAAACATCACACTTAATCTTCTCGCCATTGTCTATTCTACAATCGCAATATTTGCCGAGCCTTAGCATTTGCTCGTTGTCTGCCGTCCTAAAAATAAAGGTGATTTTTCTGTCACTAAATTGCTTGGCTAAGTTATAATCGGCTTCCTCTATACCACCAATACAAAACAAAAGGTTCTGATAAACTACAATTTCATTGCCGGACTTTTTAATTTCCTTTGGTGCGTTTATTCTAACCAAATCTGCCACACCTAACCTTAAAATATCGCGGACTCTTTGCTCGTCGTCTAATTCAAGAATTTCACCTTTGGCATATTTTTTGCCAGTAAACTTATCAAAAAACTCAATCTTTCCATTAACCTTTAATTCAAAACGCATTGTCTAAACCCCCTACAATTTCATTAACGGCTTTTATCGCTTCCTCACACCCTTTACACACTCTAAACGGAATACCAGCCTTTTCTAAAATCTCGCCCCACACTTTTTGCTCTGGCGAGGTCGTAGAGCCTTTTGTGCGTTTCATTTCAATAGCGATAGGTTGGTATGCGTCTATCTCATTATCTACACCACTAAATGGAACAAAAACGAGCAAGTCTGGAAAACCCTTGCTCGTGCCCATTTTCTTCATTTTAATTGCTCGCAATTTCATTTGGTTGCTACTTCCACCAACCTCATTTGGCGAGTGATGTAGTCTATAACCTCGCAAACGACACCAAGCCACAAATGCTTCTTGCTCTTGCTGTTCTGTTAGTGGTATCGTATTCTTCATTTTTAATTGCCCTTTTAACCTCGTTATAGCAGAGCATAAGAACTTTGTCAAGACCACCAAAAAACCACTATTTCTAGTGGTTTTCTGGTAATAATATCCTAAATGGATATTTTGATTATATATCAAACCTTATTTTTTGTCAATCTTTTTTCCAAACAACAAATCTAAGTCGTCGTCATTACAGGTAAATTGGTCGGTCATTTTAATCATATAATCTCCACAATATCTCTCGTCTCTTTTCCAACCCTCGAACTTTACCTCGTTATCTTTCAGCCTTTTCCAAGCCTTTAATTTTTCTACTGCTTTCTCGGCTTCTTCTTTGGTTTCAAAGTAGTTGCCGATTTCCTTTCTGTGTTTGATTGCTTTATGCCAGATTTCTTCTGGTAGATTCTGACCGTGGTCGTTAGTTAAACTTTCTATATTTCCCAAGTCGCTTATATAGTAATATGTTCCTGGTTCTTCGTAATCTTCCCACTCCTCGTTGAGTTTGGCGAGAGAGTTAATGGTAAACATATCGTCCACCATTATCTTTTTAACCTCTCTTATCTCCCCAGTTTTCTTATTTCGTAGTTTCATTCTTAATCTCCTACCCTAACAAGGTCGTCAATTTTAATTGCTCTAACGCTTAAAGTTTTGCCTTGCTTTGTCTTAAAACTATCTATTGCTGATTTACACACTACCTCGTTCGTGACTTTATACAACCCTTTATAACTTCCTTTTTCAATTTCCACCATAAAATCTTTGCCACAAGGTATTCTATATCTTGCCACTAACACAACCCTGTCTTTGTATCGTGGCTCTTTAATTTTAATTGCTTGGCTCATTGTCTTTCTCCAAATATTTTAACTCACGCTCAGTCTTAGCAATGTCTTCGTCCTCTTTTTCGTCACGGGTCTTGGTGCGATAAATAATATCGTAGCCTTTCCAACATTGCTCAACTGCGTCCATTAACTTATTAAAACCAGCCTTGTCGTAGTCTTTAACAATATCAAGAATTGTCCTAAAATCACGCTCGGCTTTTGTTTCTCTTGGTGCTTTCTTAAACATCTTCTATTCTCCCCAAACTGGCTTATAGACTTTTTCTTTACCCTCGCCAGTTTTAATTCCTAACCTTGACGATTTTTTGCCCCCAATACTTCCAACCTCTGCCACTCGTTCTTTACTCATACTGGCAAAACCCCCACTATGCCCATTTCTACCACCTTTCGCACCAATTAACGCATAAAAGTTATTGCCGTGCTTTTTTAGGTTCGTTTCTTTTGCTTTAATTCCCCCAACCTTAGTTCCACTCATTATTTTTTAATTCCCTTTTCTTAATTCTTTTGTTTAACTTTATAATATCACCAACCAAGCAATCCCCCCACTGCTCTGCCCACGAGTTCATTTTTTGCCTTTCTTCGCTTTTAAGACTCGTTCTAACTCTTGTCTTTCTTCTTCACGAGAACATTTGCTAGACACCCTAAAACACGCTATCATAATCACAAGTATCGCTACAAGAATAGAACCTAATAACACTCCACCAAATATTTGTAACAACAATTCCATTTTTACCTCTCCCTATTTTTCCAACATTGCTTTGCTATATGGCTTTTTAACAAAAACCCTAGCGCCTTTTTCAGTAATAATAGATAAGCCGTCTATATCACCATTGTCTGTATAGGTAATTTTTTCAACAATGAACTTGTCGTTACACCTAAACTTTCCGTTGTATTCGGTGATAGTAATGTTGTCCGCTCTTACCCAAATAAACGGCGCAGTGTATAACTCTCTACCAATTCCCCAGTTTACGCAAGCACGCTTAAAACTATCGCTTGCCAAGCCTTTTTCGGCTTCGGTGTTGCTTTCACTACCTACATCTTCTTTACTTACCCATTGTTGCTTATCGTCGTCCCAAACGCTAACAACACAGTTGTGATTATCTCTTGTATGCTCTCGCTTCCAATTCATTGAGCCAAAAGTTTCGTCCAAGATATTCATATCACAACGAGCGTCCTTATATAGCAACAAACTCAACCCCCCTTTTTTAATTGTGCCAATACGACACTCAATTTCGTCAGCACGCAATTTTCTAATTTCTTTGTGCTTTCTATCGTCCTCTGCCATTAAAACCCCTCTGGCTCAACCACATTATAATTATTATCTGCTAGATATTCAGCGAAGCCGTCCTCGCCAAGCGTATCTTCTGCGTAAGATTTGATTTTACTCATTATCTTTCCCTTTCGTTTATTATTTTATGATTTTATTATACTACAAGCACAATAAAAAGACAACCCCTATTTTTAACAATTTTTAAGACTTTTCCACAAGAAAATAGCCACCCTCGCAGAGTAAAGTGGCTATCTATAATAAGAAAGGTGTTGGCTGTTTGATTTTGCGAGGAGTCTTCGCCATATCACATTTAACGACTTGAAGTAATGGACAAGTGAGGCTTGAAAACCATTATCGACAAGCGTTGCTGAGGTTTTAAGCAACAATGACAACAAAATAAACTTAAAACCTTTACAACGGCACCAACTTTTTAATGTTCTTTCTCTACAAACACATCAGCCTTAATGTTTTCAATAACTTGCTTTGCCCATTTTAACCAGTCTTTAACATAATTAGCGTTGATGTCCATAGACGCAATAACAACATCTTCTCTATCATTATCGTCGTTAATAATGTAATGTAAGTAGGTAGAATGCTGTAAGTGGGTAAAATGCCCACCATAAACGGCAATATCTTTTTCGCCAATGCTCAACTTAAACGGACTAAAAATCTTGCCTTGCCAAACATACAAATCACCCTCGTCGTTAATATAATCGGCATATTTTTTGTAAAGTTCGTCGTGCGTTTCTTTTAACAATTTTTTCAATTCTTCTAGATTTTTCATAATTTCCCTTTCTTTATAGGGGTGTTTTTCACACCCCCTTTAATTATAATTCCCAATAATTGTGTTCGCTTCCTTGTAAAGCAATTTCTTTTCTTAACGAGGTAATAAGCGTTGTGCGTTCTTTACTTAATTCTAGGTTAATT
>Ga0265298_10001676_pt1 | contig 32594 bp, 29 predicted proteins | sample AusTroGonzalo_MG_3_FD_193486 | JGI IMG/M metagenome (GOLD analysis project Ga0265298, IMG submission 193486) | Bovine rumen microbial communities from tropical cattle in Woodstock, Queensland, Australia - Gonzalo_01 | ecosystem: Host-associated > Mammals > Digestive system > Stomach > Rumen ... | reverse complement strand
GCGGCTTTTTCATGTACCGACAACGGATGCGGTCAATATTTTTCGGTATAGGCGTTGACTTTCACCTTCTGGAAGAAACGTTCCAGCCACTGATTGCCTTTCACATTGACCGTGGTGCCGAAATGCCCCGTCGCCGGATTCGTCGTAAAGGATTTCCTGGTCGACTCCGGGAGATTGTTGTATGCGGCGATAACGTTGGACGGCGGACACAGCTCATCCGCGAAACCCGTGCAGAAGAAAACTTCGCAGCGGATCAGCGCGGCCAGGTTGACCACATCATAATAATCGAGCGCTTTGCGGACCGCAGGAGTCGTCTTTTCCCTGGATAAGCCGTTGACCGGGATCGAACGTTTGCGCCCCGCCAGGTCGCCGCTGAACTCGCAGAAACACGGCACACTGATGATCGCGGTGGTCACCTGCGGATCCAGAGCCGCGGCGACGGCGGTCTGGGCGCCGCCGAGACTGCCGCCCTGCACCACCAGCGTTTTGCCGTTCCATTCCGGACGGCTCTTGATGAAATCCAAAGCGCGGAGCACCCGCATATAAACTCCGTGGAAATCCCATTTTTCACGGTCATTGATGTTGCGGAGGGCTTTGAAAACTCTGGGGATCTCCTTCGGATAAAAACCGGCGGGCTGGTTGACCGGCAGTCCGTGCCACGTCGCCGACAGGCACAGCAGGCCTTTTTTGGCATTGTTGACTGCAAAACGTTTGCTGGTATCGGATTTCGTCCAGCTGAGGTAAGTGACGTAAGCGGCCAGACTCCGCGGCTTCGCACCGGCAGGATAAGCCAGATACGCAGTCACCGGACGGTCAACGCCGGCATCGACAGACACGGCATACAGTTCGATGCCGGTCTCCTTCGTCTCCAGCTTTTCCAGCTTGGCATTGAATGGGACTTTGTCGAGTTTCGCACGCATATCCTTCCAGAACTGCTGGAAATCGTCCGGCATTTTGACCGCGGTGCGGATCTTTTCCATGTCGTAGATCGCGCCGATTTCCGCCACCTGGGTCTTCTTGCCCTGCCGGACCCTGGCGCCGGGTTTTTCAATGATTTTCCCGTCGGCTCCGATCACCATGAAGCCGAAATAGACCCAGCCAGGCTTGTCGTTTCTGTAAGTGATCCGGAATGCCTTGCCGCCGCAGGGAATATCCTTGGTGTCGACCAGCTTGCCCTCCCATTTGGTGACCACGCGGAGTTTCTCTTCGGCAGCGGGGGCTTTGCCTTTGAACAGCTGTCCGGTGACCACGACTTCCTCGCCCGATTTGTAAAAGCCGTCGGGATGGCTCAGTTTCAGCTGGCGGACCGAATAATCTCCGGCAAAAAGGCCGATCAGTCCGCAGACCAGAAACAAGGTTGTCACTGCAAGTGTTTTTTTCATAAAACATTTCTCCTTTCCGATTCGAAAAGGCTAATATACATCCATAACGGAAAAGAATCAACTTGCAATGCAAATTTCTTCTGATAAAGGCGGAAAACAACTGGCAGAGCGAGGGAACGGAGCGGCGCGAACCGGATGGACACTATGGACTAAATGGACATCATGGACAGACGGGCACTACACGCTTTGGCGCAAGATCACCGGATCACGCGGAGTCCATCAAGTCCATTCTGTCCATATCGTCCATTGGAGCTTGCGGGACTGGAGCCGGTGATCAGAAAGCAGTGGTCAGGGTCGCCGGCTCGGCCGAATCGATCCAGGCGCCGCCGATCAGGGTATCGCCGTCGTAAAAAACGGCAGCCTGCCCCGGCGTGACCGCACGCTGGGGCTGTTCGAATATCAGCTGACAATGATCGGGATATTGCCGGACTTGCGCCGGAACTGCGGGGGAACGATAGCGGATCTTGACTTCACAGCGGAATTCGGTCCGGTCTTCATATTCGCGGAGCAGGAGATTCGGTTTGGCAAGACGCACTTCGCGCGACATCAGCTCGGACGAATCCGGAGTCAGCACGATCTCACGGGTCTGCGCACAAATGCTTTTGACATAGGCGGGGCGTCCCATGGCCACGCCCGTGCCTTTGCGTTGGCCGATGGTGTAGGCGTGGATCCCGCAATGCCGGCCAAGGATCTTTCCCGCGGGATCGACGAAATTGCCGGTCCGGGCGGGCGCGCCGAAACGGCAGCGGAGCATTTCCGCCATATTGGAACCGTCGGCAGGCGCGAAACAGGCATCCTGACTTTCTTTGGCCTCAGCCGAAGGCAGACCGAGCGAGGAAGCGATCGCCCGGACCTCGCTTTTTTCCATGCAGCCCAACGGGAAACAGGCCTGTTCGAGCTGGTGATGGCTCAGGCCGAAGAGGAAATATGACTGGTCCTTTTCGCGGCAGACGCCTTTCCGCAACCGGAGAGAGCCGTCCGGGGCGGCGTCCAGACGGGCATAATGGCCGGTCACCAGCGCGGCGCAGCCGTTTTTCCGGGCGAATTCGAACAGACGGCCGAACTTGAATCGGGGATTGCAGACTGCACAGGGATTCGGGGTACGGCCGGAAGCATAAATCTCCCAGGTCCCGCGCATGACGGTATCTTCGAACTCTCTGGAAAGATTGATGATCTCCAGCGGGATGCCGAGCTTGTCGGCCGTCTGCTGCGCCCTGGACGGGTCGAAGTTTTCCGGTCCGAGCAGGGACATGGTGACGGCACGGACCTGAAAGCCGGCCTTGAGGCAGAGCCAGGCGGCCACGGAGGAATCCACTCCGCCGCTGAAAGCCACCATGACCGGACAGCCGGGCGTCAGCCGGGAAAACGGATCGTATGGATTCATGAGGAATATTTCCGGAGAAAAATCTCGCGGTCGACCGGGATCAGAACCCGTTTCCGGCGGGAAGTCTGTCCGGAAATCAGCTGGACGCTGCTGCCGGACAAGCCGAATTCATCCGCGAAAAAACGACACAATTCCTTGTTCGCCTTGCCGTCCACGGGAGGAGTTTTCAAGGTGACTTTCAACTCTTCGCCATACATGCCCGCGATCGCGGTTCTGGATGCGTTGGGCTGGACATGACAGCTGACCACGGAAGCGCCGTTCTGGGCTTTCACGGCAGGAACAAGCTCGTCACGCGTCATGCGGCAGGACCATCATCGGCCGGAGGGGCCGGTTCGGAAGCCTGAGGCGCGGCAGCCTGAGCTTCCTCCTTTTTGACAGGCTCGGGCAGATCAAGAAGCTGACGGATCTCCGCCGCATCCATGGTCTCCTTTTCCAGCAGGGCATTGGCAAGCTTGTCGAGCCGTTCGCGCTGTTCGGTGAGGATCTGCGTAGCATGAGCCTTGGCATCGGAAACCAGTTTCTTGATCTCCATGTCGATCTCGCGCGCGGTCTCTTCGGAGTAACCTTCATTACGGGTGATGTCGCGTCCGAGATAAATGTGTTCGGAGCGTTCGCCGTAGCGGACCGGACCGAGTTTGTCGCTCATGCCGAAACGGCATACCATGGCATGGGCGATATCGGTAGCCTGGGCGATGTCCTGGGAAGCGCCGCCGGTGATGTCGTCAAGGGCAATCTCTTCGGCGACGCGTCCGCCCATGGAAACGGCCATGGCATCGAGCATTTCATTGCGGCTGCGGGAATACTTGTCTTCCTCGGGGAGCATCATGGTCATGCCGAGGGCCATTCCGCGGGGAATGATGGTAACTTTATGAAGCGGAGTGGCATATTTGCAGAAGAGCGTGACGATGGCATGTCCGGCCTCGTGCCAGGCGGTGAGTTTGCGGTCCTGATCGGAGATCTTGCGGCTGCGGCGTTCTCGGCCCCAGCAGACTTTGTCGCGGGCTTCCTCGAGGTCGTGCTGATTGGCGGCCTTGCGGTTTTCGCGGGCGGCCAGCAACGCGGCTTCGTTGATGAGGTTAGCCAAGTCGGCTCCGCTGAAACCGGGCGTGCTTTTGGCGATGGTGTCGAGATTCACATCGGGTTCGAATTTGACCGTTTTGGCATGGACGTCGAGGATCTGACGGCGGCCGCGGATATCGGGCAAATCAATGACGATCTGGCGGTCGAAACGTCCGGGACGCAGCAGAGCGGGATCGAGCACGTCGACGCGGTTGGTGGCGGCGAGCAGGATCACGCCTTCCTGGGTTTCCAGACCGTCCATTTCGACAAGCAGGGCATTGAGGGTCTGTTCGCGTTCATCATGACCGCCGCCGATGCCGGAGAAACGGGACCGGCCGACCGCGTCGATTTCATCGATGAAGATGAGGCACGGGGCAACTTTGCGGGCCTGTTCGAACATATCGCGGACGCGGCTGGCACCGACGCCGACGAACATTTCCACGAAATCGGAACCGCTGATGGCGAAGAAGGGAACGCTGGCCTCGCCGGCGACGGCTTTGGCCATCAGGGTCTTGCCGGTTCCCGGAGGGCCGATGAGCAGAGCGCCTTTGGGGATCTTGCCGCCGAGCAGTTTGTATTTGAGGGGATCTTTGAGGTAATCGACGATCTCCTTGGTCTCTTCCTTGGCCTCGTCGCAGCCGGCGACGTCATCGAATTTCTTGCGGTGTTCGTCGGGCATGATCATGCGGGCACGGCTCTTGCCGAACTGCATGGCGCCGTGGTTGGCACTGCGGATCTGCCGGGCAAAAAGGAAATAAAGGATGCCGATGATGATGATGCCGATGACCAGATTGATCAGCATGGCTTTCCACCACTGTTCACGCTGCTGCACAGTCACCTGCGTGGTGACTCCGGCCGTGCCGTTGGGGGAATTCAGCATTTTCTGGATACTGTCCGACATCACGATGCGGGTGGAATAAGCGGGAGCTTTGCCGCCGGCGGAAGAAGAACGCAAGTCTTTGGAAACGGAACCCGAATCCTTCGGAATGTTCTTGACCGCAGGCTGATAAAGACCTTCGATGAAATAGACATTGTCCGATTCCGGGATCAGATTGGCGGAAACGATCTCACCAGCCTGGAGGTGGGAAACGAATTCGGACTGGGTCCATTCGCGGGGCGAACTCAGCATGGAGGAGGAACGCATGACGAAAAGACTGATCAGACCGATGAAGACGATCAGCCAGATGAAGACAGCCGCAGAGGGCTTGCTTTTCGGGTTGCCGGAAGCGGGATCCTTTTTATCACTCATAATAATGTTGTCCTGTTGAAATTTGAAAGTACAGCCGGGGTATCACGAAAATACCCCTGGGGAATTTTGACTTCCGATTTCTGTAAAAGTTCCGGTAAAGCGGAAAATCACTTCCCGGCGAACATGATGGAAGCCAGATAACCGAGCAGACCGACCACGATCAGCACGAGGAGACCGATGATGATGAAGCTGATTTTCTGACTTTTTTTGCTGTCGCCTTTTTTCCGTTCGCCGTAAGGGGAAACCGAATCGAGTTTTCTGACGCTGGAAGACGAGGCGGGGCTCACGGTAAGATTGATCCCGGTGATATTGCTGGTTTTTTCGCCGCCATTGTCACCTTCGTCACAGTCATAAAGCATTTCCACATCGCCCAGCTGAATGATATCGCTATTCTTGAGCTCTTTTTCCACGATGGGTTCGTTGTTCACCCTCGAACCGTTCGTGCTGTTATTGTCCTTGAGGATATAGGTATTGCCGCTCTTGACAAACGAACCGTGATAAGTACTGATCGTCGGATCGACGATGCAGATATCGCGTTCCTCGATACGTCCTACCGTGTAGACATCCTTGGTCAGTTCAAAGGTTTTACCTCTGTGCTGCGCGGACAAAATCGTAATTTTGGGAGAACCAGCCATTCCAACACTCCTTGCTTAGCCAATATTTCCAATAGTAAGTCAATATAATTCAGGTTTCTCAGGTAACAAGTCCTTTTTATTAAAAAACGTGAAAAAAAAGCAAATTTTCACGCAAAAAACCGAAAAGAATGCATTTTTTTCAGAAAAATCCGGACCAAATCCGCTCAAAAACCGGTGCGGAGAAACTTATTGCGGCTGATCTTCCTCATCCGGATGACGCAGGAGTTCCCGGACCGTGACATCTGGATGATGATAGTGACGCCGGTCGGGCGGAAAATCTTTGTAGAGGATCGCCTGTGCCGGACACCACTGCAGGCAAGCCATGCACTGTTCGCAGTGATGATGCCAGACTGGATGCTCATTGTCATCCATGGAAATATTGGAGGCGGGACATACCTGTGAACAGGTTCCGCAGCCGGTGCAACGGTCGGCGGCGAGATGAAACGCCGAATCGGAACCTTCCAGCGTGGTGACGGCACGTCTGGCCACAAATTTCAGGAAAGTATCGATGGGGAACACCCGGAGCGGGCGGGTCCGTCTTCTTTTCTTGACGGCGATCACGGCCACCCGGAGCGCACGCTCGGCTTTGGCAAAAACCGCCTCCATCCGTTTCTGGTCCGGCGGCTCCGACAGCGGGATGTAATTGGAGATCATCCGGATATGGAAACAGGAATTCAGATCGATGTTTTTGATCTGGAGGGTATCCTCGACGAGCGGCAGGGCCGCGCCGGGATACCCGCCGGAGGAACACACTGCATAAATGAACCGGTTTCCCTGTTCCTTCATGGGCTGGACCCGTTCCAGAAACCGGGACAGGATGCCGGGGATGCCGAAACAGTAAACCGGGAAGAAAATACCCGTGAAATCGGCATCGAACACCACATCTTCCGACCGGTCCAGCGAAGCGATGGAAATCAGCTCCGCGCCGGGGAACGACTTGGAGAATTCCCGCGCCAGCCAGTAGGTGTTGCCCGTTCCTGAAAACCAGTAGATCTTATGCATTGCGATCCTCCTTTATGAGCACCTCGGCGCGGTCAATAGCGTTTCTGTTTGCTGTTGGCCAGGGTGCGCAGACGCAGGGCGTTCAGCCGGATGAAACCGGTGGCGTCCTGCTGATTGTAGACATTGTCCTTTTCGAATGTGGACAGATTTTCGTCATACAGGCTGTAGGGCGAGCGGCGGCCGTTGACATGGCAGGCGCCCTTGAACAGCGTGAGGCGGACTTCGCCGGTGACGAACTTCTGGCTTTCGGTGATGGCGGCCTGCAGCATTTCGCGTTCCGGCGCATACCAGAAACCGTTGTAGACCAGTCTGGCATAGGTCGGAATGAAGGAATCGCGCAGGAACATCACTTCGCGGTCCATCGTGATCGATTCCATGGCCCGGTGCGCGGTATGGAGGATCGTTCCCCCCGGAGTTTCATAAACGCCACGGGACTTCATGCCGACGTAACGGTTTTCGACGATGTCGATCCGGCCGACGCCGTGTTTGCCGCCGAGCACGTTCAGTTTCTTCATCAGAGCGGCCGGGGACAGCGCTTCGCCGTTCACCTTGACCGGAATGCCCTTGTCGAATTCGATGATCACGTCTTCGGGATCATTCGGGGTCTTGGAAAGCGGAGTGGTCAGCACGGAAACTTCTTCCGGGCAGGCGTTCCACGGATCTTCCAGGATGCCGCCTTCGAAGGAGATATGGAGCAGGTTGCGGTCCATGCTGTAGGGTTTCGCGGCGGTGGATTTCACGGGGATGCCGTTCTTGTGGGCATATTCGATCATCTCGCTGCGGGAATGGAATTTCCAGTTGGGATCGCGCCAGGCGGCGATCAGCTTGATATTCGGTTCCATGGCATAGGCTGCGAGCTCGAAACGGACCTGGTCATTGCCCTTGCCGGTGGCGCCGTGGCAGATGGCGTCGGCGTGTTCCTTGCGGACGACTTCGACCAGTTTTTTGCCGATCAGCGGACGCGCGATCGAGGTGCCCAGCAGATAGGTGCCTTCATAAATCGCATTGGCCTGCATCATCGGGAAGATGAAATCGCGGGCGAATTCTTCGCGGATATCGTCGATGTAGCATTTGGAAGCGCCGGTGGCGATCGCTTTTTTGTCGAGACCTTCGAGCTCTTCTTCCTGGCCGACGTCGGCGCAGTAGCAGATGACTTCCGCGTTATAGGTTTCCTTGACCCATTTGACGATGACGGAGGTATCGAGACCTCCCGAATAAGCAACTACAACTTTCATTTTACTTTATTCTCCAAAAATACTTGGGGGTTGACCGAAATTATGCTCCGGGAGTAAGTCCGACGCGGCTGAGCAGCACGATGGCGAACGCCATCACGAAGATCGCCACGGTTTCCACGATGCCCAGCGCCATCAGCTGGTTGGTGAAACCTTTGCCGTTCTCGGAGAAGGCGTCGCAAGCTGCGCCGCCGGAAATTCCCTGCCAGAGCGAGGAAATGCCCATGGCGATGCCGCCGACAACGCCGACGAACAGATAGACCATCCAGGCGGCCTGCGTCACATTCTGCTTGCCGAGGATCACGAACATGATGATCATGCCGTAAATCACCTGGGAGAGCGGAGCGCCGGCAAAAACCAGCAGCTGGAACGGAGCGGGTTTGTTCTGGGAATAGCATTTTTTCCACGCGCCGATGGCGGAGGAACAGGAAATGCCGCAGCCGTAAGCTGCGCCCATGGCGGCAAAACCGATCGCGGCGAACGCGCCGGCATACGTCATGGCCTGAAAGAAATACTTCAGGTGTTCCTGGGTGTAAACATACGGGGTTGCAGCCGCGGCGGCGGCCTGTGATGCGATTTCGAAAATCATTTTTTGATCTCCTTGTGGTTATTTTTCAGTTTGGTTGTTGTTTTTATTATTCCGTTCAGCGAACGGGCGGAATGCGAAGCCTGCCCACTGCATGCCGGCGTGATTGGAAAATTCCAGGGTATTCAGCCGGACCGCATGGACCAGCACGCCCATGAAGCTCAGCAGAATATTCAGGACATGCCCGGCCAGCGCCACCAGGATCAGGCCGATCAGTCCGACCACGAACCATTCCTTTGGCAGCGAATCAAGCACCATCTTGCCCATGTCATTGAAGCAGGACGCCACATAGACGCCGGAAAGCCCCACAGCAAACAGCCGGATGTAGGACAGCACGTCCACAAAACTGCCGATCAGGGAGAACGGCAGGTTCAGTGCGGCCTCGCCGGTAATTGTGATCACGATCAGCAGGATGCCCACACCGTAAAGCGCAAATCCGAAAATCTTCGGGAACGTGCCGGGGAAAACGATCAGGTTCACGGCCGTGAAGAAATTGCCCCAGATCACGCAGGCCCAGCCGATATTGCCCCAGCTCCGCCAATTCCGGATATCGGAAACATATTTGAAAAAATGCGCGGCCGAAAGGTGCACCGCGGCCAGCAGGAAGCAGAACCACTGCGTGAATTTGTCGGTCAGATCCGAAGGATTCACCTGGAATTTCTTTGCCAGCTCGACCGCGGCAGGGCTGCTGCCCGGATCGGCCAGGAAATCCAGTCCTTTCAGGAATCCCGGCAGGATTTCCCGCCGCAATCCCATGCAGGAGCCGGTCAGCAATCCGTAGATCAGCGAGAAGACGGACAGCAGGATCAGCAGGTTCAACGGCATCTGAGCCGCTTTTTTCTTCCGCAGCAGATATTTGCCCAGCAGCGCGGCGATGATGAACAGTGCACCGTATGCGCTGTCCCCGATCAGGATCCCGAAAAAGATCGGAAACGCGATCAGAAAAAAGACAGACACATCGTTTTCCCGGTAACCGGGATCGATCCCGATGAAGTCGAACAGCGGATCGATGATCCGGATCCACTTGGCTTTCCGCAGCAGAGTCGGCACCCGGGCATCGTCCGGCGCCGGATCGTCCGCAGTCAGCGCCCAGCCGTTCCGGTGGGCCGCTTCGGTCAGGTTCGCCAGCTCATCCGCGGGTATATAACCGTGCAGATAAGCGATCGCTCCGTCCGAACCCATGCCGTCGTGATTGGTCAGGAATTCATGCTGTGCGGACTTCTCGGCAAAATATTCTTTCAAGGCCGGCGCACCGGCGGCCAGGACGGCCAGCTGATCGGCGATCTCCTGTTTTTCCTTCTGCAGCTCCTCCAGCCTGGCCCGGAGTTCGGAAAGTTTTTTCCGGGGCAAAGTCAAGGCCGGATACAGGGAAGCATCCGGCTGTTCCGTGAAGATCAGCAGGAAATAGACTTCCTTGTTGACCAGTGCGATCTCGGCCTTGACGGTGTTTTCAGGCAGTTCCAACTGATCGAAATTTTTGCGGTAGGCTTTGCAGAAAAGAACATAAACACCGGCGGCGGCCAGCTGCTCAACGCTTTCCGGGGAAAATTCACCCCACGGCAGCAGCGCCTCGATATCCCGGCCGATCTGCTCCTGTTCTTTTTCCTGAGCGGATTGTCTGGTCAGGAGTTCCTGAGCCTGCTTGTAAACTTCTTCACCGGAGAGTGTTTGCGCATCCTGCCGGTCCGTCTTGATCCCGGAAAGGATATTGCAGGTCTTGGAAATGGCCTCAAGTTCCTGTTCGGAAACATGGACCCGTTCCGTATCCACCTTGGTTTCGTGGTCGACATGCATGATCCCGAGTTTGCGGAGCTGTTCCAGAGCGGCGGTCCGTTCCGATTCCACGCACAGCAGCGTGATCTTTTTCATTTTTACGATCATGCCACAGTCTCCTGAAGTTTGTTCTTGGCGATCTTGGAGCGCACCACCGCGCTGGTGTCCATGTCGCCCAGATAGATCCCGATCCGCCGGATATTTTCCTTGCATTCGGGGATTTTGACCTTTTCGAACAGGTTGACCCGCTGGGTGGTGACCCGCAGCTCGGTCTGAATGAGGTCATACTGTTTCCGGATCACTTCCCGCTCCATCCGCAGTTCGACGATCTTGCGGAGCGCGGCCACGGCATCGTCGATCCAGGGATCTTCGCTGAAGAGGTCGTATTCGATGTCGGCGAACACCACACGCTGGAAATGGGGAACTTCCACGCCGGCGATATTCATGACATCGGTTTTGACCCGGTCGACTTTCACCAGATCCGCGGCCCGGAACGCGTCCTGCTCGGCACCGAAAAGAGACAGCCACGAGCTGAGCTTTGCTTTCGACTCCCGCTCCCGGCGCTCGTTGAATTCGATCCGGTTCAGACATTCCCGCATTTCCATCTGCAGCTGCTGTTTTTTCAGCTGCAGGGTCGGCAGAAAACGCTGGAACTGTTTCAGGCTGTCCCGCTCCTTCTTCAATGCTGTTTTTGTGAGTTTGACTTTCGCCATTTTCCGGTCTCCGGGAAATTATTCGGCTTTTTTCGGCCAGTATTCGTTGACCAGGTCGGTCTTGATGCCAGTTTCCGTGGCAGTGAAACAATCCGACAGGATCTTCCAGCCCAGGTCCAGCGCCTCTTCCAGCGGGATATTCACCGAAAGGTCCATCATTTCCGCCTCGAAACGCCGGCCGTATTTCAGCAGTTTCTTGTCCCACGAGCTCATCTGGAACCCCATCGACTGTTTTTCCAGCGTTTCCTTGTATTCCGAATAAAAACGGATCATCGTATCCATGATCACCCGGTGATCGCTGCGCGTCCTGCCGTTCACCTGCTGTTTCAGACGGCTCAGCGAACCGAACGGTTCGATGCATCCGTTGCGCAGATAGAACTGGCCTTCGGTGATGTAACCGGTATTGTCGGGCACGGGATGCGTCACATCATCGCCCGGCATCGTGGTCACCGCCAGAATGGTAATGGAGCCGGCGCCGTCGAAATCAACCGCTTTTTCATACCGGGATGCCAGCTGGCTGTAAAGGGCGCCCGGATAGCCGCGGTTGGACGGGATCTGGTCCATCGTGATGGAGATTTCCTTCAGCGCATCGGAGAAGTTGGTCATGTCGGTGAGCAGGACCAGCACGCGTTTGTTGCGCAGCGCATACTGTTCCGCCACGGCCAGGCACATATCCGGCACCAGCGTGCATTCCACGATCGGGTCCGCCGCCGTATGCACGAAAAGCACCGAACGGGACAGGGCCCCGTGTTCGTCCAACGTATTGCGGAATTTCAGATAATCATCGTATTTCAGTCCCATGCCGCCGAGGATGATGATGTCCACTTCCGCCTGCATGGCGATCCGCGCCAGCAGTTCGTTGTAAGGTTCGCCGGCCACCGAAAAGATCGGCAGCTTCTGCGATTCCACCAGTGTGTTGAACACGTCGATCATCGGGATGCCGGTCCGGATCATCTTGCGCGGGATCACACGCTTGGCCGGATTCACGGAAGGTCCGCCGATGTCGATCATCTCATCTTCGATCGGGGGACGCGAATCGCGCGGCCGCCCTGCCCCGTTGAAAGTGCGTCCGAGCAGATCATCAGAGGAGGAAACCTGCATCGGATGGCCGAGGAACCGGACTTCGTCGCCGGTGCTGATGCCGCGGGAACCGGCAAACACCTGCAGATAGACTTTATTGTCCTGGAGACGGATCACCTGAGCGAGGGAGGAGCCGCGGGAAGTGTGCACTTCCGCCAGTTCGTCATTGCCCACATTGTCGGCTTCGACGGTAATGACGTTGCCGACGATCTGAATGATCTTATGGTATACTTTCCGCATTTTTACGCCTTCCTTTCACTGATTTTCGCATCGATCTGCCGCTCCAGTTCCTTGAACTTGTCGCTGTCGGCCGGAGCATAATTCAAGTTGGTGAAGATCAGCTGCAGTTCCTGGAAATAAGTGCGGGCTTTTTCCTTGTCCTCGAATTTGAATTCCGTGCGGAGCACACCGATCACCTTGTCGAACATATAGATCTGCCGTTCGCGGCTGGTCGCACTGTCCACCGCATCGAACGTGTTCTGCTGCAGATAGACGAAATCCAGAAATTCGCTCTTGAGGTAGACCACGAAGTCCTCCGTGCTGGTGCCTTCTTCGCCGACCACTTTCATCATCTGGTTGACCTCGTTGCCGCGGCGGAGAGTCTGGCGCGCCTCGCGGAGTTTGGACTCGTCCACGATGCTCGGATATTTGCTCCAGCTTTCCAGCGGATGGATCGCGGGGAACCGGCGGGCGGAAGAACGCTCGCGGGAAAGGCCCAGGAACGCCCCGACCACTTTCAGCGTGGCCTGCGTCACCGGCTCTTCGAAGTTGCCGCCGGCGGGACTGACCGAACCGCCGATGGTGATCGAACCGATCGAACCGTCGTTCAGCTTCACCAGGCCGGCCCGTTCGTAGAACCCTGCAATACGGGATTCCAGATAAGCGGGGAACGATTCCTCGCCGGGGATCTCTTCCAGACGGCCGGACATTTCACGGAGGGCCTGAGCCCAGCGGGAAGTGGAGTCGGCCAGCATCAGCACGTTCAGGCCCATCTGCCGGTAATATTCGGCCAGCGTCACGGCCGTGTAAACCGAAGCTTCACGGGCGGCCACCGGCATCGAACTGGTGTTGCAGATGATGATCGAACGGTCCATCAGACTCTTGCCCGTGCGGGGGTCTTTCAGCTCGGGGAATTCGCGCAGGATCTCCACCACCTCGCCGGCACGTTCGCCGCAGGCGGCAATGATCACCACGTCCGCTTCCGCATGCTGACTGATCGCATGCTGCAGCACGGTCTTGCCGGCGCCGAAGGGTCCGGGCGTGCAGAACGTCCCGCCCTGCGCCACCGGAAAGAAGGTGTCGATGGTGCGCTGCTGGGTGATCAGCGGATCGGTCGGCAGCAGTTTTTCCTTATAACAGGTGATGGCTGCCTTCACCGGCCATTTCTGGACCATGGTGACCTCGCGTTCCTCGCCATGGTCGTTGACCACTTTCGCCATGACATCGTGGATCTTGTATTTGCCCGCGGACGCCACGGAAAGCACTTTCCAGGTCCCGAGGAATGAGAACGGCAGCATGATGTAATGGGTGAAGATCCCTTCCGGCACGGAACCGATCCGGTCGCCGGCGCTCAGGACATCTCCGGTTTTGGCGATCGGCGTGAATTCCCATTCGGAATCGGCTTCCAGCGGATCGAGATAGACGCCGCGCTGCAGGAAAAAGCCGGATTTCTCCGCCAGCTTGTCCAGCGGATTCTGCAGACCGTCATACACTTTCTTCAGCAGACCGGGGCCGAGTTCGGCACACAGCAGATCGTCCGTAAATTCAACAATATCTCCGACTTTCAGACCGGAGGTGCTTTCGAACACCTGCAGGTCGGCACGCTGACCGCGCACGCGGATTACTTCAGATTTGAGCCGGAGGTCGCCCAGAATGGCATAAGCCACTTCGTTCTGGGTCACAGCAGTCTCAAATTCCACCGTCAGCATATTGCCGTTCACTCCGGCAATACGTCCTTTCTTCATGTCCGGCATGGGATTCTTTTCTCCTGTTTTATTTTATTTCATTGTTGTTTTGTGATTGTCCGGCCGATCGTTCCGCTCTGGTCGCCGCATGATCGAGATTCTCCTCGGCGTTCCCTGCCCTGCGCGCAGCCCATTTTTCCAGGATCATGAGCTTGCAGCGGTAAATGCACAGCGCTTCGAAATTGAACGCATGACTCCATTCGAACCCGTCCAGGAAAGCCCAGCGGGCACGGTCCAGCGCTTTTTCCCGTTCCAGCGGATCGGAGATATTGCCGGCAGTCCGCGCCGCATAATCGGCGGACGAATCGAAAAACGCGTCTTTCACGGTAAAATGTTCGGGTTCCTTGCCCAGCTTCACGGCACGCAGACGCGCCAGGGTATTGCGCAAGCAGATCTCCCAGCGGGAATACAGCTGCATGACCCGGGTGTCATCGGTCCGGATATCTCGCTTGGACGGGATCTTCGCCTGTTTGAAATTCTTCTCGAAATCGGGAATTTCCCGGGGCGCCGCCGTCAATTCCCTCAGGAATTTCATCCGGACCGGATCCACGAAGGCCGAACAGCGCTCCAGAAATTCCGCCGAACTCAGCGGCGGCGGGGCATCGAAAAGCAGCATGGGCAATGATGCTTTCAATGGATAATATTGTTTCTTCATAAAAACGTCTCCCGGATTTCCGGCTGGACCGCAATACTGCAGCTGGACTCAGCCTTTGATCACCGCGGTCAGTTTGGGACCGACAAACCGGCAGATCACTTCCGCCAGCGCGTCGTCGCTGAAATCGAAATAAACATCGCTGTCCCGGAACGAGATCTGCAGACCGGAATTGAAATCGGTGGTCAGTTCGATCACGGGACTGGCTTTCAGTTCCTTCAGCAACTGTTCTTTCAGGAAAGCCTGGGTCTGCTCCTGTTCCTGTTTGGAAATCAACACTTCCAACGACTCTCCAGCATTCGCGTTTTTGGCGTAGGACTGGGCCATGGTCAGGATGATCTGCTTCATCACTTCCGGCGTCATGGCATCGCCGATGCAGGAATGGACCACGGCATTGAGTTTGGCCAGCAGATCGGCTTTCAGGGCGATCACGGCATCCCGGGCGGCCTGACGGATCGCGGCATTGGCTTTATCCTGACCGGTCTGGGCTTCCGTCTGGGCGGCCTTCTTCAGAATTTCCGCCTGGGCTTTCGCCTCCGCAACGATCTGGGCAGCTTCTTTTCGGGCGGCTTCGATGATCGCCTCTTTTTCCTGCTGAGCTTTCGCAATACCATCATTATGGATCTTATCCAGCAATCCCTGTACATCTTCGGCCATGGTGTTCCTCCTGTAAGCTAGGTTCGAAATTCATTATAAGGAATATACACCGGAAAAGAAAAAAAGTCAAAGAAAAAAAGCAAAAAAATGAATGAAAAAACGTGGAGCGGAAAGCAGGAAAAAAGGGTAAAAAAAAGTGGCGGCTACCGGGCTTGAACCAGTGACCTGTGGATTATGATTCCATCGCTCTACCGACTGAGCTAAGCCGCCATAATGGGGACTAATATACTGCCTTTTCGGGAAAATTCAAGCCTGGAAACGGAATTTTTTTCAAAAAAAAACCGGATTTTTTCTGATATTCAGCTTGAAAACCGCCGGTTCGATGCTATATTGTCAGTATCGGAAACGATGTGCGCCCATAGCTCAGTCGGTAGAGCAAATGACTCTTAATCATTGGGTCCAAGGTTCAAGTCCTTGTGGGCGCACCATTTTTTACCTCAAAAATCGCAAAATTGCCCCGTTTTGCCCCACTTGATACGGGTGTTATGTGCTTTTGAGTGTTATCAGATGCGTATCCTGTTTTTCTCAAACAGAGGTTTCGAATGTCAAGAGAAAAGAAGGTCGCACCGATGAAACTTGCTGCAGGTTCCATCAGACGGAGAGGCAAAAATGGATGCTTCGCCTATCGCTGCCAGGTCAACGGCAGAAGAACGGAAATCTCCCTCCAGACCCGGGATTACCATGAGGCTTTGAAAAAAGTCGCCGAACTGGTTCCGATCGCCCAGGCACGGACTGCCGAGGTCATTGCGGCACACGTCAACGAAGCGCGCGGATTCGCGAAACAGGCGACCGATCTGGCTTTGGTTGATTCCTGGGACAAATACGTTCACCATCCGGATCGTGCCATGCCGCATACGGTCCATGAACAAATGAGCTACCGGTCCAGTTATCAGGAATTCGTTGATTTTGCAACGCGGACGGCAACGGCAGAAGAACGGAAGAAACGAATTTCACATACGACTATCTCTCTGGTAAAAGAGATCACCCCGATGGTTGCAGCGGAATTTGCGGACTATCTCAGAAGTCAGCCGATTTCTGTTCATACGCATAACCGCAAGCTCAAACGGATCCGGAAAGTGATTTCCGTTCTGAAAGAGTATCATGGCGGGGAAAATCCGTTTTACGCTAAATCATTATTCCGAAATAAACGTGAAGAACAGGATGTGGTTGTCCGCCGTCAGGCTTTCACAAAGGAAGAGGAAGAACGGCTGCTGGAAGAATTGCGTTCCCCTGTTCATAGACTGATGAACAAAGAGGAAATTCGGATCATTTACACCATTGGAATGTATTCCGGACAACGCTTGAAGGATTGCGTTTTGCTGCAATGGCAGAATGTCGATATGCCTCATCGAAGAATTTATGTTAAACAATTCAAGACCGGCAAAGAAGTTTCCATTCCGATGGCCCCGCAACTTTACGATGCGCTGATCGAGGCTCAAAAATGGAAAAGCAATCAGTATGTCTGCCCCAAAAGCGCCGCACGTTACAATAAAACGGACGCAGAAGGTAAAAACGTGGGCAACAATCTGGTCAATTTGGATGCTGTGCGGGTGATTCGCTGGATCGGTTTGGAGCCTGCGGTTAAGGTTCCAGGGCGCAAGAAGAAAATGACGGTTTACGGATTTCATTCCCTGCGGCACAGTTTTGCCAGTTTCTGCGCAGAAGCGGGTGTGCCGAAAGCAGTTTTGCTGTCGATTCTGGGGACAGAATCGCAAATTGCGGACAAGTATTACACTCACGTAGGTAACGAAGCACAGGAAAAAGCAATCGCGGCAATCAGCGGGACGACGTTTGAAAATCCGGATAAAACTAAAATTCAAAAGGCGCTGGATTTTATTGCACAAGCACCGTTGCCATTGCGGGATGATCTGGTCCAGTTGAGGGAAATTCTAATTGGAGCGTGATAGTTTTTTACATTAAGCCCCGTCGGGCAGCCAGTCCGACGGGGGTTTTGATTATTTACAGGTTGTTGGCTTCAACGGGTTCGACTTCCGGAAGATTCAGGAGATATTGTATCACATCCGTGTTCCGGTAACGGACCGCAGTTCCGACCATCCTCCGTTTGAAGGGAAAAGTCCCGACTCTTTCCAAATTCCGAAAATGAGAGAAACTGACGCCAAGCAGTTCAGCCGCTTCCTTTTGATCGATCAATTTCGGCAAGACATCCGGGATCAATTCTCCTTTTTGCGACAGATGGCGCAGATTCGCCATCAATTCGTTAAATTCCGGTTGCGAAATGACGCCTCTTTCCACTATGGGAGTGAGCAGCCGTCCAATGAGTTTGACCGTTGAGAAGGAAACCGGAGATTTCGAGATCATTTTCATAATTCGCTGCTCCTTGTGCTGTTCAAGCATAAGACTGAAGAAACAGCGTTTTCCCGCAATCTCAAATGATTTGTTTCCGCAACAAGATTTTTCCAAATTCGAATTGCGAGCTCCCCGGCAAAACAAGTTGCCGCCGACTCTTTTCCGTGACGATACATCGTCCACCTCAAAAAAAGATGATGGGATTGGGAAACCGCGTTCCCAAGAAGGTAAAATACACCGGGGAATGACATTTTTCAAGTGGGAAATTATCACGTAATCAATTTTTTAAAAGCGGTGTTCGAGGTAAATTTCTATTGAAAAAGCTGTCGCTTGACTTCCCCATCGGGGAAGTAATGGCTCCTCTCAGTTTGGATCTACCTGCTCAAAAAGTACAATCGAACGGGATGATATAACCCATCAACAAAAGGTATGAAAATGAGTACGGAAAAAGAGTTCGGGTTTATCATCACGCAGGGATTAACCAGGAAAATGACCAAAGCAAAAGTGGCAGACAAAATTACTGGATTTCTGGCCGATCGGAAAAAGACCCTGATGAAAACTTTGAAGCTCCCTGAAAACAGGATCCACACGAGCTGTTATTATGACCGTGACACCCGCGAATACAAGGGCATGATCCGGATCAAGAAGGAATGCACTGACAGCCGGATTGAACAGATCCAGAAACAAAACAAGGCGATCTGGGCGGCAAAGGATAGTGAACCCGGAGAAATAACGCTTTGCAAAAATTATTGAAATGCTTTGAGTTTAGAAAAAAGAACAAGCCTTTCTGGAACGGTCCCTCCCATTCGCGGGAGAGGCCGTTTCAGTTTTCAGCCGAGTTTTGTGGGATTATGCAAATTGAGGATAATACGCTTTGGGTTAGCTTTCATATGCAAAACACTTTTTCGACTTCATTGCAGGCATCATCCAGCAGACCGCATTCATAGAGAAGATCAAGGATCGTGTAACGGACCCGGATCAGCTGTGCGGCCGGAATTGCGTGCAGGAACTGTTCCTTGGAAAGGCCGATCTCTTCGGGCGATGCCGGACAATGGGCTTTTCTCAGCATGGACCGCAGTTCATCAAACGGATAGATCTGTTTTTTCAAATCTTTCTGGAGTTCCGTCCATTTGGACGCGATCAGTTCCCTTCGTTTGAAGGTTTCTTCCGGCGTGAGATATTTTTTCAGTGCGGTTTCCATCGGAGCCGCGCCATAACATCCGTTTGCCATCAGACCGGCAATCTCCTTTTTCCGTTCTTCACGGGACAGCGGCTCTTTCATGCGAGAACGCAGTGCGTCGAAATCATGCTGGATCACATATTCCATCAGCAGGGTGGAGATCATAGTCCCGATCCCGACTTTGAACCCGTGCGAGACTTCTTCGCCTTGATATGTCAGTCTTTCCATCTCCCAGATGTGGCTGAACAGATGTTCCGCTCCGGACGCCGGACGGCTTTCCCGATACATCTGCATTCCGTATCCTGTTGAGGCCAGTCCGGCAAAGACCTTTCCCATGTCGGACGCATCCGCAAGCCGGTCGCGGAGCGGGGTCTGGATCAATTCCCAGATATCTTTCCGGATCGGTTCGATCCCGAGGCGGTCGGCGATGATCCAGTCGGCCCCGCCCGGAATTTTGGCCAGCAGATCGGCATATCCAGCAGCAAACATCGGCGCAGGGGCTGTCTGCAAGACATCCAAATCCGCGCAGATTGCATAGGGAGCCGGACAACGGATGGTCGTTTTGGTCCCGTCCACCGTCATTGCTCCTCCGTTCGAGGTGTAGCCATCGACGGAACATGCCGTTGCGACGCAGCAGTATGTCACGTTTTTAAGTCCGGTTGCACATTTGACGAGGTCGTTAATCACACCGGATCCGACTGCGACCGGAACGGAATTTTCGGGCATGAGTTCCGCCAGTTTGCGGGAGATCGTATAATCCGGATGCGGGCGCGGATCTGCCGGAAAAAGATACGGTTCCGCCGGATTTGCAGCGTCTTTTTTCAGCAGTTCGAAGACTTGCTTTCCGGCAACTTTCCATGTATTGCCGTCCGCAATGATCCAGGGGATTTTCCCCGGAAAATAAGTTCTCAGCAATTCCGGCACGGAGTTCAACGCTCCAGCTCCCAGCAGGAATGCTGCGGTCTGCAAACCATCCGGTACGGCAATCAGCGGCATAGTCATTTTTTCTCCTTCATCGTGATTTCAGTTTTTATTTCGCTGTTTTTTTGCCCGTAATAGGCATTTTTTCCATGTTTGCGCTCGTAATGTTTATTGATCAGTGAGCTCTTCAACGGAGGAACTTTCGGATTGATGGCTTCCGTCAGAAATGCCATTTTGCAGAGTTCCTCCAGAATGATTGCATTGTCCAGCGCGGCCTGTCCCGTTTTTCCCCAGGTGAACGGGCCGTGTCCGGCAACCAGCACCATCTGGACTTCCGCAGGATTCAGTTTTTTCGCGGCAAATGCATTCACGATCTGATTCCCGGTTTCGACCTCGTAATCGTTCTTGATCCGGTCGTCTTCCATAAAATCCGTGCACGGGATCGGCACATTCATGGAATCCGCATGGGTGGTTCCGTAAAGCGGAACATCGCGGGCGGCTTGTGCCCACGCCGTGGCGAAGGTACTGTGGGTATGAACGACACCCCCCAGTTCCGGGTAAGCCCGGTAAAGGACCAAATGGGTATTCGTGTCGCTGGAAGGACGGGGCGTTCCTTCGACAATGTGTCCGTCTTCCAGAGACACGATTGGAATATCCGTAATTTTCAACTCGGGATACGGCACTCCGGACGGCTTGATCGCCATAACGCCCCGAGCCCGGTCGACGATACTGACATTCCCGAAAGTTTGCTTGATCAATCCCGATGCGGCAAGCCGCATGTTGAGTTCAAAACACGTTGTTTTCAGCATTGTGTTTTGTGCGTCATTTTTTTTATTCAGGTTCATAGGTCAAACCTCAATGCTCATCCCGTCATAACCGAACTCGACAGGATATGGAACAGACTTGAATAGTCCAAGCGCATAAGGAATCTCCTTCGAATCCTGCCAGCGGTTTGCGAGATGATTGAAAATCAACCGTCCAATCTTGAGATCTTTCAAATACTCATACGCTTTTTCGATCGGGAAATGCACGAGTTCGGAAACGAGCAGATCGGAATCGGATGCGGCATCGAACGGGAAATCGGAAAAATCTCCGCAGAGATCCCCGGTGAACAGACATCTCTTGCCTTCAGCTGTGATCCTGAAACTGTAACTCTTCAGTTCCGGATTCTTGGCAGACCATTCCAGATGTTTTGTCTGGAACGCTTCCATTTTGATAAATCCGTCATCATAAAAAATACCTTCCCGATATGTTTGGATATCAAGGGATTGCACCTTTGGCACACCGTTGATTTCGATCCACGACCGAAGAATTTTTTCCGCTCTCGGATCCGGGAGCCTGACAGCCGGATCGATATTTGGATATTTCTTCCGATGTTTTATTGCCTGTTCGAGGATCACCGGCAATCCACTGGAATGATCCAGATGCATATGGGTAATGAATATACCCGTTATCATGGCAGGGAAAATGCCAGACCGGATCATACGTGTCGCGGCGCCATCTCCTGCGTCGATCAGATAGTAACGACCTTGCGTTTCCAGAAGAGCTGCACTCTGCTGCCTTGTCTGTGTCGGGTCACCATGACTGGTTCCCAGAAAAGTTATTTTCATTCGTGCCTTTCAGAAGGAGGTTAATAACATAAGTTTCATAAATTTCATCTTGCTTTTTTTGATTATAGTGTTTCAATGATGTGTCCTGAGAACTGTCCGCATACCGGCATGTCGGTATTGTGAAGGCGTTATTCCATATTTTTTCTTGAATTGGAGATAGAAATAATTAACACTATAATACCCCGTAAGTGTAGCAATATCTTTAATCGTGCGATCTGTTTGTTTCAGATATCTGCAAGCAGTGACCATTTTTTTATTGATGATGGCCTGATTGATAGTTGTTCCGGTTTCATGTTTGTATATTGAACTCAAATGTCCAATGCTCAAACCAATATGCTTACTGATTTCTTTCAGACTGATCGGATGCCCGATGTTATCCTGTATATAGTAATTTATAATCTCGACTATATTCTTATAGGCATCTTCCCTGGCCGAAGGGAATGTATGCGAAATATTATTTTTGCTGAAATCGGGCAGCAGTTCACGGATCAACTCGGCAAACGCGACTCTGATCAGGTAAATCACCTTTTCCCGGCAAGCGGTTTTTTGTTCAACAGCTTCCACAATAACCTCTTGAATGATATTTTCAAAGAAGCTGAATTTTCTCAGATAGTAGCGGTGATTTTTTATCGCATCAAGCAGTAAGGAAAGGTCATGTTTGGCATTATCATCACTTGGAGACACATCTATCATAAAACTGAAAACCTCCGAGGCTTTCTCTTTTACGAGCCAATAATGTTTCAGACGGGGAGGAATGATGACAACATCTCCAGGTTTTATATTGACATCTTTATTTCCGATGCAATAAGTCATTTCACCGGCAAGCAGCAGAGAAACCTCAAAGGTCCGCTGTTCATGTATTTCGCTCGCCTCATGCGGCATCATCAAACTGGCATGAGCGATTTGGGGGGTAATGCAGAAGCCGGCAATATCTACACTTTCACGAAAATCTGCCAGTTGTTTAAGAAAAGCATTTAACTGTGAGAAATCTGCTTCCATACAGTTCTCCACCCTGCGATTTAATGGAATCTCAATCATTTTTGACTGGAATTCCGTTTGTTTCTGTTTAACGGTTTTCTCAATGAGAATCTTCCATCTAAATTAGTTCCTGAACTTCTCCTTTTCAAGTCTGCCCGTCTAAAAAGCCGATATTTTGAATGCTTTCCCGGAGGTGTTCTCCCTCTTGTTATTTTTTCAGAATCGAATTAATGTAGTCATTTATGGCTTTTTTCCCCTCGGAATGAGAAGAGGTGTGCCCTCCCGTCGGACAGGTCTGCATGTGCTTTTCTACCCCGGCAGGAATGCTGTTGTAGGCTGCAAAAACACTGGATGGGGGACAGACTCTATCTATGAAGCCGGTGTTGATCCAGATCGGGCATTTGATGCGCCGTGCGAAATAAGCTCCGTCAAAGTAGGAAGCGCACTTGGCATAGGCGGGATTATCCTGAAGATCCTTTTTCGTGTAGAGTCTGGGCCATCCGCTGCACCGGTCGCCGATACATCCGGAATGATCGCACATGGCGGGGACTCCCGCTCTGGCGTAAGTAATATCGTGATCCAAACCACAGGCTGCGAGAACCTGTGCTCCGCCCTGGCTGCTTCCGACCACGATCAGATGCTTTCCATCCCATTCCGGCTGACTCTTGATGTATTCCAGTGCACGCATCAGACGCATGTACATGCCTTTGAAATAGAACAGATCGCGGTCATGCTTGTTCCAGTGGGCATACCGGGTTTTGCGGAATTTGTCGAGCGTAGTGTGATAGTAATTTTTTAGCAGATCGTCATAAAACTGCTGCGGCTTGCCGTTCACGATCCCGTGCGCATTGATGTCCAGAGCGATCAGTCCGCGCATGGCCATCCCGATCGGTTTGCGGGAACTGCGGACTCCCGCCCCGTGAAAACTGACCATGGCAGGACAGCTTTTGGGTTTTGCATTCAGCGGCACGCAGAGATATCCGGACACTGGTTTTTCACCTGCACAGGCAATTTTGATATCGTAAATTTTGACCTTGGCATCAGGAATCAGAACTTTCTCCAATTCTTTCATGGGAACCGCGGCAAGCTCCGCCTTTACTTTATTCCAGAAAGCATCAAAATCATCCGGTTCCTTCATTGGAGGCAGCAGTTTTTCCGGTTCGACCATGGCTCCGATGCCGCCGTTCACGATCTGATCGTCCTTTTTCCCTTTAACCGGTTGTTTAATGAATTTATTGCTACCGTCCTTCGCCTGTACCTCTATGAAAATCCAGCCGGGTTTGTCCGATGAGGTTTCCACTTTCAGTTCTTCCGCGGCGGAAACTTTGCCTTTTTTGACCACATTGTGGTCATGATAGAGCCGATACTGAATGAACTTATCCGCGGCCGTTTTGCCGTCTTCCGTCAGTTTTACCGTAAAGACGATCTTCTCTCCTGTCTTGTAAATGGAGTCTTTCTGATTGGACGAGCATTCAAACTGAAGTGTTCCTGCGAAAATGGTCATTGATCCAAACACCGCAGCTGCGATAAAAAGATTTTTCATCATCATTTTTTCCTTCATACTCCTATAATAGTTGATTACTTATCAAACTTGCGATCACAGCTGGCACCAGGCATCTTCGAGACGTCTGAAGTTATCCTCAACGGTGAAATCAACACTTTTTCCGGGGAATGTCGTCATTTCGATCAGCAAATCACCGCGATTATTTTTATTGAGGAATCCGCAATCCAGCAACCCCCGGAGAATGGTTATCAGTTCGGGAACATCTATCTCGCCGCCGTCAAAACCGATGGGTGGATGAGTATCACCCCAGCGGGGATTGCTTTTGTCCTTCAAGACGCAGTTGCCAAGATGGACCCGTTTCAAATACGGTCCGGTCCGCTTGATCGCAGAAGTAAAATCCTCGTGCATCAGCGGCAGATGAGCCATGTCAAGTTCGAACCCGAAGTTATCATGGGCTGAAGTGATTCGTTCGGCGAGTTTGACGCAGTCACCAATCGGACCATAGAGGAATTTTTTGTCGATATCCATGTCGAAGGGTTCGAGCATTGCGGTAATGCCATGCGGTTTCAACTTGTCGCATAATTCGCCGCAGAAACGGTCGAAGGCCTTGAAATCATCCGAGGTCGCATTGTAAAACGACGGAGTCCCCGCACCGAAAATAAATCCCTGAGCGCCGATTGCCGCAGCCTGTTCGATCATATCATCGACGATCATCCAGGTCTGGACGTAGTTGGCGGGACTTTTTGCCGCCAGCGGCAGGCTTCGCAAAGGATAAAAGTGAATGGCAAAGCAGACCGTTTTACCGCTCTCGCGAATTGCCGGAATCAACTGCTGACGGTATTTGCTGCCATAGGGAAGGCAACAGTCAAAAGTTTCAATATCGGTCCGTTTAATAAATTCCAGCAAGGTTTTTACATGCATTTCAGGATCACCGCTGCATTCCGGATAGAGCATGTGGTGCACCAGTCCGAGTTTTACGTAATCCCTGATGTCCCCGTTCATTTCATTTTCTCCCGGGTTTCAAGTTTCATCTGCCAGTATTTTGCCCAGCATTCGGTTACGGTCGTGCCGGTAATTGTAATGGAATCGCCGCAATTATAGATCTCCTTGAATTTGTTATGATAGGGACCGGATTGGAAGACGACGTTCAATTCGGGCTTGACGATTTTCCATGGCTTCGCAGTCGGAGGATTGCTTACCAGACCTGCTGCGGCATCGTAAATCATCTGTCCGGTCTTCTTTCCGGAATAACACGCTCCGCCGCTGTGCCAAAGCGATTCTTTGACACTCACACCGACCACTCCCGGCACGAGCGATTCCGTCTCCTTGACGCCGGCGGAATCACCGGTGATCATTGCCAGCGGCACACCATAGTCGCCCGCAATGGCGGCTTCGATGCCGATCTCGCCTACGGAAATCCCATTCAGAAGCAAGTCTTTGATATCGGGTTCGTAACTGTGATGCAGCAGCTCGCCCGTGTTGCGTTTGGAGTGGAACCCCAGAAGAATCAATCCGGAGAAAGATGCATCAAGACCTCCCGCCCAGTCTTTTCGGTAGGGTGGTTTGCCGCAGATGGCGGTAACATTTTCCGGCAGCCGGTCGATGTCAATGTTCCGCCCGTAAAAGTGTTCGTCGTAAACGATGATTTCATCTGCACCACCTGCATTCAAGCCATCGATCAATGCAAGCAGGTCGCACATGAACATTCTCTGCCCGAATGCAAATTCCGGACGTGACGGATCGGCCTGTTCATAACTTACCACGCCGGACACGCCTTCAATGTCGCAGCGGATCATGTATTTTTTCATATTTCCCTCTTTCTTGTTTCCTGATAAGGTCCATGTCCTGAAAGTTTCAGCGGCTCAACGCCTTCATGATCTCTTCGATCATATCGCCGACTTTTTCCCGATGGCTGAAAAGCTTTTCCGGCGATCTTGTATATCGGCCGATATGAGTCGTGATTCCGTTGATATTGCACAAAGCCTCCGCCCGAGTGATCAAATCCCCGTATTTCCCGTTCTTTTTCCGTTTCAATTCGGCAGCGAGTTTCTTCAAAAGCACAAGATACTCGTAATCTTCGATGCCGTCACGAATCATGGCGGCACGGATCGACGGCCAGATTTCAAAGTCGGGACCGGGATAAAACAGCACTCCGTCTCCATGACTTCTGCCTGTGTCCTTGTCCGATTTGACGACCGGATTTTCCTGCCAGTTCGGCTGCAGGATGGACCACCAGTTCACCGTCCAGTAAAGGAATCCGGTTGCTCCTGCCCGATATGCCTGCCAGAACATGATCCGGTGTTCAATTCCCGGCCGTTGAATATAGAAATTCGGAATCGGCGGAAAATCCCCGTTGCAGGTATACAGCCACAAGGTTTCATTCTTTGCCAGACGTTTCTGAAAAAAATCCGCTTTTTGGGAATACGCCGTCAATACCGGACACCAGATATCGACAGATCCGATGAAAAGATCAAGATAGACACTGCCTGCCGTCTGCAACACCGGATAGGGAGCAATTTTCTTGAGCTCACGATACAGCTGAGGCAGTAATAACATTTTACTTCTCGAAGAAAATCCTTCCTTCCCTCCGATCCCAGGTTCATCGAAACCATACAAAAACATGGTTTCCGGCAGATTCTCCTTCTTCCATGCCGTTGTTATTTTACGATAATCATCGAGAATTTTTTGATAGCGTTCCGGATCCTCCAACTTGCGGCCAATAGTCGGGAGACGGTGGATTGCGGCATTATACGGATAGACTTCCGGCAGCAGTTTTCTTACCCGGCTGAAATTAATACTGCCGCCTTTGCGGGGGATATTTTCACTAACGGCACTCTTGGAACCCAGTCGGTATTCATTCATCAGATGACAGAATGCGATAAATTTATCGAAAGGCATCTTCTGTTTATAATAACGGGTCGAAGCACTGGAATAATTGCCGAAGGCAGTGGCCAGGGTCCGGGGAACAACGAAAGGTCTGACGCGAACCGTAACCGGCACTTCCGCCTTGTCGTTTCCGGCAGCAATTTTGACCTGTCCGCGATAGACGCCGGGAACGGCATTCTCCGGGACCTGAATGGTGAACCAGAGCGGCTGACGCGATTTTGCTCCAATGCTGAATTTTCCCGGGGGCAGCAGCGGATCCGCCCAGAATCCGGGAGGAGCATCCGGATAGCCGATGGCAGTTTCCAGGGTTTTCACATACCCGACCCGGCGCCATGACAGATTCAGGAAAGAATTGCCGTTTTTCAATTCAAGACCGGAAACGGAGACATCCTCCAGCGGCTTTCCGTCGGTCGAGGATACAATCAGCTGAAACGACTCCGCTTCCTTGCGGGCAGCACTGATTTCTACCTGCCGTTTCGGAACATTGCCAAATGGTTTCAGGTCGGAGGAGATCTTCTGCAGTGAATGTCCGATACGGATCTCGATCCTGCCGCTTTTAAGAATTGCATTTTTTCCCAGCAGCAGTTGAACCTTTCTTTCCAAGGCATTTAGTTTGGAATCCAGGACGTCCATATCCTGGAGTTTTTCCAATTCCGAGGTTTCCGCCATCAGTTTCTTTGCATCCTGAGCGGGAAGACCGCTGATTTTCTGTTTGATCGGTTCCAGCCGTCTTAAAACGGTTCTTTTCAGAAATGGATGCAAATCGGCCGGCCGGCTGCAAATCATCATCCCGAAGCGGTCGGGAGCATCGGGGTCGATCGAAGCGGATGACCAGATATAGGTTCGTCCGGTGAGTTTATTGTTGCGCACAAGATTAACGCCCCAGAGCTTTCCCACTCCAGGCTGCAGATTCAGATCCTGATAGGGAATTTTGAGTTCCACATTCCAGAAGTCGCCATCGCGGCCGACTGCGGCCGTTGCGCCTGACACCATGTCGGAAGCATTGGTTCGCGAAGCGCGGATCCGTCCGTCTGCGCAGACCGCAAACCGGTAAGCGAAACCTTGATCCGGAACCGGAGACAGGAACACTTCCACGCAGCCCTCCGTCCCCGCTTCAGCACCGGCCGGAAGTCCGCAGCGGAACGCAGCATAAAGGGCTTCATCGTCGTAAGTCAAATACGCAGTGGTGTTGGCTTCTTTCACGGAAACGGCATTGTCAGCAGGAAAAAAGCGCGTGATCGGTTCAGCTTTTTTCCAGCAGGCATCACTCAATTTACCATCCAAGACCGGAGTGCCGGGGGCCGCCGTAACCTGCGGCAGCACCCTCTGCCTGATCTCTTCGATACTCAAGGCGCGGTCATGAATCACGAAATCATCCAGCGCACCTTCAAAGCCGGCACCGACAACCAGAGACGCGCGACTGGGAGTCATGCTCAGATATTTGCCCTGTTCTCCCGCATCCTTTATTACGGGAGAGCACGCAGGTTTTCCATCTTGATAAAACCGGATGCCGTAAATTCCCGTATTTTCGAAAACCACGGCAATATGAGTCCATTCGCCGTATTTAAGATAGATGTGTCCATTCCGGCTCAATGAACCTCCATTTGTATGATCATCGGTGCGGAGCCGGAAAGCGTTGTTCCACGCGATCCTATACTCCCCCTCTTTATTCAATACTTCAACATTCACTCCCGAACCGTTGACATCATAACGCTGAAACCATTCCACCGTAAAAGGATGTGTCTTTCCGTCCTTGTCAAATGACAGAGCCTTGTCGTTTCCCAGAGAGATCCGGCTTCCTTTTTTCAGCAGCACGGCGCGATCCAGATTTCCGAAGCGGTCGGTTGTATAACCAACCGGGGTTCCAATGCTTTTTCCCTGGCGCCCGCCTGCGGAATCATTCAGACTTCCATCAAATTTCAAATGGACGATCTCCCCGGAAAACAGCAGGACCGGAAAGGACAGAAAAAACGTCAAAAATACGAAAAACAACGGATGCATGATATACACCTTTGGGGTTGAATGACAATAATGAACCCTGATTCCATCATTTCTTGACCCGGATCGCGCCGGCCGGCACGTTGTAGTCTATTGTCAGCGCTGCCCTGTTTGCAGAGGCAGCATGTCCGTCTCCAAGAAGCATGTTGGCTTGACCTACATGAACAGCATAAGCCAAATTCGCCTTGTCCAGATTAGTCTCATTCGCGGTTATTGAATTGCAGTTCTGACTGCCGCCATGCGGTATATAAGACGAATCCATCAGGAAAAAGATTTTGGATGGAGTTTTCAGTCTTTTGGTGTTGACAAAAGCGTATGTTACACCGTTTTCCACATATTTGTGTTTGGCATCACTTGGCAGATAATCATAACCACAGCCATAACCGATATTGAAAGGCTGTCGGTAGTTTCCCCCTCCATCCAGAACCGTTCCTTTGGAAGCTTTTTTCCTCTCGGGTCCGACGGAAGGACAGAACTGCTCATTTTCCGTTATATAATTGCCATACGTAGTGTAACTGCCAGGTTTGTATTCCTTGACCAAAAGGCTGGGCCAGCGGGCCAGCCACAGGTTGTCGCTGTTGCCGGAGCTTATCATGCCGTTAAGCGAATTGTAATCATTGGCATACATTCCGAACCCCAACCCGCACTGTTTCAGTTTGCCAAGACATGTTATGCTTTGGGCTTTCTGTTTTGCCTTGTTCAGCGCTGGCAGCAGCATCCCCGCCAGAATTGCGATGATTCCAATCACTACGAGGAGTTCTATTAATGTGAATCTCGCTGATTTCCAATGATTTGAATACAATGAACCATGCTTGTGACTTGCCATTTTCCAAATCTCCTTTTCTGTTTGATCCAACTTTAAATGTTCCGGTTTCTGTCAGTTGAGAAAATGATTCTTTTATGCTAAAATCATCTCTGACGCGCAAGAATGTATCTTGTCCTAAACCTCCTTCAGTTTTCAAAATAACAGTCTGCTATAACAATACTCCGTTCTCTGCCAATTTTAGCCGAAGCAATTTGGTATCCAGCTTTCCGGGGTTCACATTCCCTCGGACACACAGGGCGGCGGCGGTTCCGGCGGCTTCGCCGGTGATCATGCACTGAACCGTGGGACGGATGCAGCCGAAAGCCTCGTGGGTAGCGGAAATACAACGTCCGGCAATCAGCAGATTATTGATTCCCCGCGCAACGAGGGAACAATAGGGGATTCGGAAAAACCACCGGGAAGGATAGGCTGTTTCCGGCTCCTTCAGCCATGCCGGACGCGGAATGGTGTCGATCGGATGGCTCCCCAATCCGATGCAGTCTTCAAAATCTTTCTGCTTGTAAATATCCATCAGATTCAGCACATATTCGCCCTGAATGTGCCGGGTTTCGCGGACGCCGATCTGGGGGCAGTCCAACAGGAAGATGTTTTCAAATCCGGGGATGGTTGAACGGATTGTGTTTATCCAGTGTTCCACCATATCGGCCATGAGGATTTCAGCCTGTGTCAGGTCATCGGCATTGCATCCGTCGATAGTTTTGATGCAGGGACAACCTAGTGTGACAACACCGGGAAGCGGCAGATTGTAAACCTGAATGCTGTAATCGGGAACCCCTCCGTCGAACTTCACCCCTTCATAGTGGATGATCATCGTGGCTGTATCCCCGTTTTCATAGTTCTTTTTCACGGTTTCAAGTGAAAAACGTGCAAAGGGATGTTCTTGAAATCTCTGGGGATTTTCCGTCAGCCAGTCCAATGTTTTTCCAAGAGCACAGTTTCCGACTTTGAACATGACCCCGACCGGCTGCATTTCCCCGATTCTCGCATGGGGAGCGCAAATATCGTCCGCAGTTACGCCGACAGTGTAAGGAACTCCGGCTCTTGCGGCGAGATCGCCATCGCCTGTCGCATCAATGAACTGCCGTGCGGGAATGAACTGCCGCCCGGATTTCGATTCGACGACAACGCCTTTGATCACGTTATTTTCCCGGATGACATCGACAACGAGGGTATGAAGGCGCAGCTTCACATTTGATTCCTTCATCATCCGGAACAGCAGCCGCTTGAAATCTTCCGAGGATGTGAAAACGTAGCTGCCGAACGTGTTGGAATTGCCTTTACCGGTCTTTTCCCGGAGCAGCCGTTCGGAGATCTCCCGAACGATCCCGCCGGCGATCTGCACCTCTTCCGGGTTGGTCTCCAGGGTTTTCTCATCTATTGCATGCTCCCTGGCATCCCCGGAATATTTCGTATACATGGTCAGACCGGCATTCCCCTCAGTAACCATTCCGCCGAGATATCCATAACGTTCGATCAGCATGACATTCGCGCCTCCGCGGGCTGCAGCAATGGCTGCAGCAACACCGGCGGTACCTCCCCCGGCAACCACCACGTCAACTTCCGGCAGCACCTCGACTTCAAGCTGCTGGCGGATCGTATTCTTCTCAGGTAATATCATAATTCAAACCTTTCAAGCCAATTTCAAAACGTTTTGGATCATCTTGTTAAAAAGTTTTTTTAACTTTAAATAATATACCTCAAAAATGTTGAAAAGAATACTATAAAAAAAGAAGATATACTATAAAAAAGAATGATTATGGGTGACAGTGTGTCAACAAAGACATAGGTCAGATCGAACTCTGCTGTTCAAATAATTACACTTATATATTACCTCGGTGAGATAAGCTCACGATCATTAAAGCCCTGCTGGTCCATATCGGATCGGCGGGGCTTTGGCTTTTTAACCCTAACACGAGGAGGTAATTATGATCGAAGTGAACAAGAACACGTTGGCTGGAGCATTCAGTGCTCTGGGGAAGATGATTTGCCGGACGTCACCGCTGGCGTTGTGCAAATCTATCAAGGTCAAAGCAGCGGAAGGCATGTTGCGGCTCTCCACTTGCGGAGTGAACGAGGAAGTGTCATTCGAGCTTGAAACGGGCGGGGATGAGGTATTCTGCTGCATGGTCGGATTCGATGAGTTCCGCGATGCCGTCAAGAGCGGTCGGAACAAAATGGTCGAAGTCGCATTCGAGGCAGGTCTTCTGCTGGTCGGAGATCGGTATCTGATAACAGTCCAGGATGTTGAATGCCTGGAAAAATGGCGCGTAAAATGGACACAGGAATAAATATCAATCATCAATTCCCGGGGTTCAAATCATCTGGCAAATTTTCCAGCTGGGTGCTGTCGAGAGAGGCGAGTTTTTTCAGCCGTTTGATTCCGGGGGAGTCGTCGGGACGGATGGTCAGGAAATCTTCGGGGACGGCGTATATTTTTAGTTGCGATGTCGTGGGGCTTTCCGTTTTGACTGATCGCTGATTCGGGATGTCTTTGTGCATCAGCATCAGAAGAATTTGCAGGACTTCTTCCCGGACTTCCGGTTTCAGACGCATGAAGTGCAGAATCACTGATGTTCCCGATGTTGCGGAATATTTTTCTGTCCGCCGATGGATGAAAGCATGAAGGTTTGAGTATGCCGTCGTGATCCCTTTTTCTGCTTTGAGCCAATTCCGGATTTCCGTCGTCTTTTTTCCCTGCAGATGCAGCTCCATGATTTCCGATTCCAGGGGTTCCAGTTTGACTGGGCGGGGCCCTGGAGATTTCCTGATTTGTCCTTTGGCTGTCATTTTATTTCCCCCTTTCTGTCTTAATTTTCTTTCGGCATAATATAGCCTCGCTTTCGATATTTTTCAACCGATAAAATAACGATAATTAAAGATATTCTATCTGTTTTTGTGTTGATGTAATTACGATAAAATATCGCTTTATTCCATGTTTTTATCTATACCAAAGCGAAGCTTAGGGTAAGAGCGTCTTCCATTATCGGAAGGATTTCGAAAATTTTCATTTTCGGAC